>Ga0080003_1000322_pt1 | contig 32898 bp, 31 predicted proteins | sample JossMetagenome_FD_69206 | JGI IMG/M metagenome (GOLD analysis project Ga0080003, IMG submission 69206) | Hot spring microbial communities from Joseph's Coat, Yellowstone National Park, USA - JC2_E (SPADES assembly) (version 2) | ecosystem: Environmental > Aquatic > Thermal springs > Hot (42-90C)...
CGTTGGAAACGGTTATCCCCCTTTCCGCGGCCGCGGCCAGGTCTATGTGGTCGTAACCGGTGGAGCGCGTGCACACGAACTTCAGGCCCGGGGCCGAGTCGAAAACGGCCGAGTCGAGCTTTGAAGTTATATCGACAGAAGCCAGGTCGACCCTCCCCACCTTGGCCGCGGATTCCGGCGTGAGGGGTTCGAAGAGAAACGTGACTTCTATGCCCAAGCGCCTGAGCTCTGGCTCCAGGTATTCCTCGACCTCTGCGTCTGCGTCTGCCACCACTGCCCTCAGCTTCGTCATAACCTTTTCCTCCCCCTATTGCATGTCTTACATCCTCCATCTTTTTCTGTCTTTCCCGTTTCGTTGCCCTCTTAATCTTTCCCCTCCCCTGCCTTCCCTTTCCCCCTCTGCTATGCCCCCTCTTGCATTGGGGCTAAAATTCTGCCGTTTTTGTGCCCTTTGCCGATATTTTGCCGCGGGGAAATAAAATATATATCTGGGTGCGTTATGACCTCGTGCAACAAATTTGCAAGTTGCCTCGCTAGATTCCGAGGGTGAAGGCGTAGCCTTGGCCCTCGGGGATGAGGCCGTGGCCAGGGGTGCGGAAGAGGCAGGGGTTGACGTGGCCACCGCTTATCCTGGGACGCCCTCATCTGAGGTGTTGGAGACTCTGGCTAAGCACGCCAAGAAGTTCGGCTTTCACGTGGAGTGGTCCACGAACGAGATGGTCGCTTTTGAGGTCGCCTATGCGGCCGCCCTGGCCGGGAAGAGGGCCATGACGGTGGCCAAGCACCTCGGCACCTACTGGATGGTGGACCCGCTCATGGTCTCGGTGTTGACGGGAGTCAACGCTGGTTTCGTCATAGTTAGCGCCGATGACACCCACCCGTACAGTTCCCAGAACACTGGCGATACCCGCTATATAACCAGGATGGCCAGGCTGCCAGAGGTGGAGCCGGCCACCGTGCAGGAGGCGAAGGATGCCACGAAGTGGGCCTTCGAGCTTTCCGAGAGGATCGGCTTGCCGGTTTTCCTGAGGCTGACCCATCGTTTGGCGCACGCCAGGTCGGCCATAACCCTCTCCCCCCTTGCGCCCCGCAAGGGACCCGCGACTTTCAAGAAGAACGATGACAAGTACGTGATGGTCGCGGCTAACGTTAGGAAGAGGCAACCCAGCTTCGAGGCCCTTCAGAAGCAGATAGCCGAGATTTCAGGGTCTTGTCCGTTTAACAGGGTCGAGGGTGATAAGGAAGCCCCCATAGGCGTGGTCGCCTGCGGCGGCACCTACCAGTTCGTGAAAGAGGCGGTATCAAAATTGCCCGATCCTAACAACGCGGCCATATTCAAGCTGGCCATGACCAACCCGATCCCCGAAAGCGCCCTAGCAGACTTCATATCCGGGAGGAAGCTCGTCCTGGTTGTGGAGGAGGTGGAGCCCATAGTGGAGACGGAGATAAGGGCCATGGCGCAGTCCCACGGCTTGAACGCCATCATCTTGGGTAGGGGGACGGGCACGATGCCCAGGTACGGCGAGGTCACCGTGGACGCCGTTCTCAAGGGGATGAGCAACGCCCTCTCGGTGGCGGCCAGCAAGGAGCTGATGAGCGACCCGCCAGTTCAGGTGAGCGCGGTTAAGCTGGCCGACGTGGAGAACAGGTACCCGTACCTCTGCGCCGGCTGCCCCCACGCCGCGAGCTACTTGGCCATAAAGAGGGTGATAAGGAAGCACGGGGGAGTGGTCGCGGGGGACAGGGGATGCTACAATCAGGGCGTGAATCCGCCCCTCAGGGCGCTGGACACCTGCGTATCCATGGGCGCCAGCATATCCATGGCGGTCGGCTTCGAGAGGGCGGGCGTGAAGGGGGCCATAATCGCGGTCATCGGCGACTCCACGTTCTTCCACGCGGGGATACCGGCTTTGATAGACGCGGTGATGGACAATTCCCACGTGGTCGTGGCCGTGCTCGACAACAGGTGGACGGCCATGACCGGTCACCAGCCCAGCCCCAGCACGGGGCTCACCGCCACCGGCGAGGTCGCGCCCAGCATACTGGTGGAGGACGTGGCAAAGGCGGTGGGGGTGAAGAAGGTATTAACGATCGATCCCCTGGATGACATAAAGAAGTCGGAGGCCGCGCTGGAAGAGGCGTTGGCTTACCCCGGGCCATCGGTGGTCGTTTTCAGGCACGAGTGCGCCCTGCAGATAGAGAGGGAAGCCAGGAGAAAGGGAATCGAGCTCCCGCTTTACCAGGTAGATCCGGCGAAGTGCACCGGTTGCAGGCTTTGCGTGCTCGAGACCGGTTGTCCTGCCCTTGTATTCGATTACACCTCTAAGAAGGTGGTAATAAACGAGGACGAGTGCACTGGCTGCGGGCTCTGCGAGCAGGATTGCCCCTTCGACGCCATACATTTGAAGGAGAGGGCGAACAAGGGCAAGCGATGGGGAGGTGTAGATCGATGCGCGACGGCGTTAACGAGCTGAAGTCTGGGAGCCTTTGGGCGATGCGGAGGCGTTATGCGCGATGGCAATCAACAAGAAACTGGACATGGTAGTGGCGGGCGTAGGAGGTCAGGGGACGCTCATGCTTTCCAGCGTGGTGGCCGCCGCCGCAGTGCTCGCCGGGCTGAAGGTGGTGGCGGGCGAGACCCATGGCCAGGCACAGAGGGGCGGCACGGCGTCTTCTCACGTGAGGATAAGGGAGGCCGAAGAGGTATCGCCCCTCATACCCCTCGGCGAGGCGGACGTCCTCGTCTCGCTGGAGTTTTGGGAGGCCATGAGGTACGCCAAATACCTGAGGAAGGGCGGGGTGGCCGTGGTCGCGACGGACAAGGTGATCCCCGTGACGGCCTCCGCCGGGCTTACCAAATACCCCACTTCGGATCAGTTCAGGGAATACATGGCTTCGGCCACGGACCCCGAGAAGGTGTTCACCGTGGAAGCTTCTTCGGTGGCGCGCTCGGTCGGCGAGCCAAGGGCCACTAACAGCGTGCTCCTGGGGGTGCTGGCCAGGGAAGTGGAGCTGCCCTTCGACGTGGAAACGCTGAAAAAGGCGATATCCCTTTACGTCCCCAGGAGGAGCGTGGAGGCCAACGTGAGGGCTTTCGAGGCGGGGCTGAGGGGAGAGGGCGAGGTCAGCCTCGGCCCCCTCAAGGTGGCGTAGGGCGGGTGATGCGATGTGATTTGTTCGATGGCGCGCGTTGAGCGCGATGCGGATCGGCTTACCGCGCCGCGCGGCCTTCGCGCGGACTTCGTGGTTGATGCGATATGAAACCGAAGAACGGGGTGTCTGTTTACGGGTGGGGAAGCTACGTTCCCCCCTATAGGCTGACCGTTGCAGAGGTGTCCAGGGTTTGGGGTAGGGACCCAAAACAATACGAGGACGAGCTGAACGTCAAGGAGAAGGCGGTGGCGGGGCCCGACGAGGATTCGGCTACCATGGCGGTTGAGGCGGCGAAAAACGCCCTCGCGAGGGCGTCAGTGCAGCCCAGCGAGGTAGGGGCCGTTTACGTGGGGAGCGAATCCCCCCCTTACGCGGTGAAGCCCACGGCCACGACCGTGGCCGAGGCGCTGGGCATAGGTCCTCTTTCTTTGGCCGCCGACTTGGAGTTCGCATGCAAGGCCGGGACCGAGGGGCTTCAGGCGGCCATAGGGCTGGTGGGTTCGGGCATGGTCAAGTACGGATTGGCCATAGGCTCCGATACGGCCCAGGGTGGGCCAGGCGATCACCTGGAATACACGGCCGCCTCCGGCGCCACCGCTCTGGTGGTCGGACCCCTCTCTCCCGATGCCGCCGCTTCCCTAGAGGGCTCCGTCTCCTTCGTCTCGGACACGCCCGATTTCTGGAGGAGGTACGGGGCGAAGTACCCCTCTCACGGCGAGGGCTTCACCGGGGAGCCCGCTTACTTCAAGCACGTGGAGGGGGCGACCAGGGCGCTGCTGGAGGAGCTTGGGCTGAAGCCCTCCGATTTCGATTACGTGGTTTTCCACCAACCAAACGGCCGCTATCCCCTAACGGCCGCCAGGGACCTGGGTTTCTCCCCTTCGGCCCTGAAGGTGGGCCTGCTCAGCCCCTTCATCGGGAACACCTACGCGGCCGCCTCGATCACGGGCTTTTCTGCCGTCCTCGACGTGGCCAAGCCGGGGCAGAGGGTCCTCCTCACCTCCTTCGGCTCGGGGGCAGGCAGCGACTCCTTCAGCTTCGTCGTGACCGACGGCATCGAGGCCAGGAGGCCGAAGGCGAAGTTCGTGATGGACTACGTCAAAAAGAGGGTAGAGATAGACTACGCCCTTTACCTCAAGTACAGGGGAGGGATAACCCTCGGAGGTGGTGCCAAGTGAGCGCAGGCGAGAACCCAGTGGTCTTGGGCACGGGATTGACGAAGATAGGGAGGCGTTGGGAAGACTCGCTTTCAGACCTCTTCGCCGAGGCTGCCAGGCAGGCCGTGGAGGAGGCTGGGATCAACCCCCAGGCCCTTTTCTTGGGCAACATGTCCGCCGGCGTGCTGGATTCCCAGGAGCATTTAGCCCTCTCCGTCGAGGACGGGGCCTCGGTTTTCCCCCTGGTCCCCGCTTTCAAGGTGGAGTCGGCTTGCTCTTCGGGAGGGTCTGCCCTCGTGGCTGGATATATGGCCGTGAAGTCGGGCGTTTACGACGCCGTGTTGGTGGCAGGGGTTGAAAAGCTGAGCGAGGAGCCCTCGGACGCGGTGACCAGCGCCTTGGCCATGGCGGCGGACTCCGACTTCGAGGCCTACTACGGGGCAAGCTTCACCTCCCTCAACGCCCTGCTAATGAGGAGCTACATGAGGGATTACGACGTCCCGAGGAGCTGGCTCTCTGAGATAGCCGTGCTAATGCACAAGAACGCCCTGGACAACCCCTACGCCCAGCTCAGGAAGGCGATAACGGTGGAGGACGTGGAAAACTCGAGGTTGATAGCCGATCCCATAAGGCTCCTCGACTGCGCGCCCACCGGAGATGGGGCAGCCGCCCTCCTGTTGGCGAAGCCGGAACTGGCCAAGGGGGTGGACCCCCTGGTTGAGCTATCGGGGGTCGGGGTCGGCGTTGACACGATCGCCGTCAACGGGAGGTCAAGCCTCAGCGACGTCCCGGCGACGGCCAGGGCGGCCAAAGCGGCCTTCTCGGCCGCCGGCGTCGATCCCAAGGACTTGGACGTGCTTGAGGTCCACGACGCCTTCACCATCATGGCGGCCTTAGCGGTTGAGGACATAGGCGTGGTGCCCAAGGGGCAAGGCGCCAAGTTCTTCCACGAGGGAAGCGCTGAAAGGGACGGAGACTTGGCGGTCAACCCTGAAGGTGGCCTGAAGGCGAGGGGTCACCCCGTTGGGGCCACGGGCGTCTACGGGGCCGTGGAGGTAGTCAGGCAGCTGCAGGGCAAGTCAGGCAAGATGCAGGTGCCGAACGCTGAGGTAGGGGCCTTCCACAACCTCGGCGGTTCGGGCTCCCACGCGGTGGTCGGAGTGTTCAAGAGGAGGAAGTGAGGTGGGTTGATCGCTTGGAGGTGGACCGAATGACCGTACCCAAGTATTGGAGGAAAATAGACGCGCACTACAGGTTGGAGGGGATAAGGTGCAAGTCGTGCGGGAAGATATCCTATCCCCCCAGGAGCTCCTGCCCCTACTGCCACTCGAAGGACGTCGAGGTAGTGAAGCTGCCGGAAAGGGGAAAGGTGGTCAGCTTCTCGCTTCTGCGCAGCCCCCCTAAGGGCTTCGAGGGATACGTCCCCTACTACGTTGCAGTCATTGAGCTGGAAAACGGGGTCAGGGTGTTCGGGATGCTCACCGACGTTTTCTCCCCCGATGGCGTGAAGGAGGGGACGCCGGTTGAGGCCGTGTTTCGCAAGATCTCGGAGGACGGCGACGAGGGCCTCATCCACTACGGGGTGAAGTTCAGGCCGATCGGGTAGCGCTTCGAGAGGGTTTTTAGTCGGGCTCTGGGGCCGCCAAACCCCTGAAGAAATCGCTCGCAGCGCTCCGCGATGGTTTTTTGGATCGACCCCTCTTAATTTTTTACGTTAGCATCTCCGTCTGTGCTTTTGCCTTGTTTTGCGTCTTTTTTCTCTTCTTTCTTCTCCTCGCGTTGGCTCATGAGTTCCCCGCTTATGCTGCCCCCTCCCGGGCCGGGCTCGCGTTTCACTTCCCGATTCCTTTTGGAATGCCCGTTTCAGAGGTGTTTTTTATTAACTGCAGGGCGTTCTAAATCGGTGAAAATGAAGATGAAAATGAAGATGAAAGTGAAAACGCGCTCGCTGAACTTGAAGGGTGTCATCCTGGTCATCGCGGTCGCGCTGCTTGCCTTTCAGCCGGTCATGGGCGCTACGCTGAACGCCAAGGTATATCCTACTACGAAAATGGCCCACGTGGTGTACTCGCAGGTCAGGGTGTACAACCTGAGCTATCCGGCTGACTCCGCGCTTTCGGACTACTTTTCCGGGAAGACAGGAAGCGAAGTCGTGACGAGCGAGGCGACGGCCAGCAACGGTAGGGGCGAGGGATGGGGGCCTCTTTTGGCGGCCATAAGGCAGCAGGACCCGAACGCCTCCCTCATCAACTACACTCTCAATTACGCGTTCTCCTACAAGGGGACTTCTACCACGTTCGTGGTCGTCCAGAACGCCACGATAGACCTTTGGCTTTCCAACGTGACTTCCGTGAACTCTTCTAAGCTAGTGATAAACGCCAGGTGGAGGGCCTTCAAGCTCGTCGGGCCTTGGTACGTGAACTGGAAGGGAGAAAAGATAGACGTCAACAACGGGACATGGGAAGCCATGCCCATGCTCGGCAACTTGGGGGACTTGATCGGGACGAAGGCTACGTGGTTGGGCGGGGGAGGAGGCCTCCACCTCTGGCAGCCCCAACCGCTTTTCGACTTCGCGGTCTTTTCGCAACCGCTTAACAAGTGGCACCGGGCCTACGACGCCCTAACCGGTATAACGACCTTCTCGGAGCGGCTTCCCGCCAACTATAGCCTCCTCTTCTTGCTGAGCGTTAACGGTAAGACGTATTCTCTATCCGCCAAGGAGGACCCGTCTGCCACCATAGAGGTGGTCGGTTACGCGGTGCCGGAGGGAGACTACATGGTCATTACCGCTGCTCCCCTGACGGTCTACGCGCCCTACGCGTTGGCGGGGGCCGCGATCGCTATCGTCGTTGGCGCCGCTGCCTACGCCTCTATCAGGTGGGCCAGGCGCAAAAAGAGATCGGGCAACGAGGGGGCCTCTGCAGTAGGCTCCCGGGGTGCGGCCCCTGCCCCTAGGCGAAGCTGGGGCGAAGCGAAACCGAGGGCTAATCAAGGTGTTCTGGCGAGTTGGTCGTCTGCCTCGGCGTCGGGGCGGCGGACCGCACCGGCTATGGGTTTTTGTTTTTGCTGCTTATCGCCGGATGCTGGTGACGGCGGCGAGTCCCGCGTTTTACATCGCGGGCCTCCCTAGTGGATGCCAAGGAAGCGGCGTGGAGTAGGCTCGAAGTCGGCCGGACGCTAGCGCGAACCAACCCTTTTGAAGTCGGTCTAAGATGAACGGAGCGCCCAACCCCTCAGGGTCGGGCTATGGCTAGAGCAGGGGGCGGGCGGTTCTCTGAGGATAGATAAAGCGTGCGGTCTCTTCCCTTTTCCTTCGCGTTTTTCGTAAAGCCGAGAGAACGCGGGTTGGAGATGGATGAGGGAAGGAACGACCCTTTCCTAATTTTTATGCAAAACCTTAAAACTGTTGCGGCCGCTTAAATACGTGCAGAGAGGCCTGTCGGAAATAATGGGTTCGCTCATAACCACCATGATAGTTATATCGCTTTTCCTGGTGGTTTACGTGACGAGCCTTCCCGCAATGGAGAGCTTCCTCGGCAACGTTGTATTCACCACCCAGAAGCAGTCAAAAACCATTCAGGAGGATCTGGTCATAGAGCAGGTGGCCGTTAACAGCTCCGGGGCCTTCGTTTGGGTGGCTAACGTCGGCCTCGTGCCAGTTACCGTGACCGAAGTATACGTGAACGGGCAGGGGACCGCGGTTAACGTGCCGCTTGGGCTTTCCTCTACTGTCGTGATAAAGGCCTCCGTCAGCGGGGTCACCCCTCCGTATTACGTGGTCGTGGTCACCAGCGACGGCTACAGCACGAGCGTGACCTGGTCATGAGTGGAGTCCGTCGTAGGGCAAGGCCGGCTCAGTCGACAGTCGTTGGCGCGATGTTCTTCATAGTTTTGGTGTTCTTCTCGCTCGGTATCCTTTATTACGTAGAGAACAATTACGTCCTTTACGGGGAGGCCACGCAGCGGGCGTGGCAATTGCAGCAGCAGAGGAACGACCAGAGGTTCACGGTGGGGGAGGCCTACGTACTGCCAGCCAAGGGCGGGTACAAGACGCTCTTCTTCGTCAGGAACGAGGGGGGCACGCCGATAGACATAGTGAACGCCTACCTGTGCAGCGTTAACGGCGGCAAGGTCTCGCGGTACTCGACGAACCTCTACCTGAACCCGGGCCAGAGCGAGTGGGTGAACCTCACGGATTACAACTCGAGTTTCCCATCGGTGCTTAACGGGGATTACAACGTTTCACTTTGGACCTCCCTTGGCGTCGGTGCGTCGACGATAGTAGTGGCCACGGCGTTGGGGGCGTTTGGTTCCTCACCCGAGGGGAACGTGTACCCCGTCGCGGGCTCGCTTTCCGTTTCCGCAAGCAAAACGGCAGTCGGTGTTCCCTCCTGGCCGCATTGGTGGTTTAGGGTGCTTAAAGTGTGGTGGTTGCAACCGGGAGATTTTGCATTGGCGGAGGTAAACGTGAGCTTTACGGTAGTCAACAACAACCCCTATCCCGTCATGGTATACCCTAACTCAAGCCTTCTCCTATATTGGATTCCTACTCCCTCGCAGCTGAACCAGCTGGCGGTGGACGCCTCCAGCTACGGGTCGGCGTTCTACAGCGGCGTGATAGGGGCGGCCCTACCGCTAAACGAAACATTGGTGGTCAACGCGGGTTCCGTTGAAACGGTCACGATCCCGAATTACACGATCATGCTTTACAGCTTAACGTGGTTAGGAACGGTATCCGGAAAGGCTTCAGGAATTTTTAAGAATCATCCCGCCGACATATACGTGCCAATTTATCCATCGACCGCAACTAACTATACATTCGCTTCGAAGCTTCTTTTGAGTTATGCTCTATTTGGTAAGACGTATGACATGTATCTTAACAACGGCTATTTTACGGTTGAGATATCGCCGCCGAGCTAAAGTCCTCAATAAAATGAATAATGTTTCGGGGGCTTAACCTTAAATTGGCGTGTCATTTATGTAAATTTCCGCCGGCTCTATGCTACAAAATAATTTTCGTTAAAGTTTTGGCACTCCGTGGTTCGCGAGTTTTGGTGAGGATTCTTGAATTTTAGCTTTATAGGGATGTAAGGGTTTGGGGAAATAAAACTCCGACCTTCAGGGAAGGGAGGAGATAGGCGGACTTCCCCTGAATAGGAAGACTTTTTTAGCCTAGATGGAATTAGTAATAGTAGGATCGGTACGATCCGGATTCACGCCCGCGGAGATCGATACCTCCGCAACCGACCTGCCCAGAGGCAAGGGGCAACTCCTGGGGTGGAAGAGATCGAGTACGGTCGCTGAAGCAGGAAGCTTGGGCTTCAGCTGAGGAGTAGCTCACCTGCCTAATCAAACCAGCGCCTGAACCGCGATATGGCGGACGCGATGAAGACCAACCCTAGAGCGAAGTACCCAGACCACAGGGGTCCGAAAGCGCTGGTGCGGAACAGAAGCAGGCCGGAAGCCAACATGGCAGATCCCGCGGTTAACGCCATGGCGGCCATCTTTAGGTCGGTGTTGGCGCGGCGGGGTATGAGCAGAAAAACGCTCAGAGAAACGCCGATAATCCCTCCAAGGGATAGGAAGATCGTTACCACAAAGGTGAGGAATGCCGGGAGGAAAAGAGCCGATGGAAACGTTGATGGCCACCTGATGCTCGCCCCCAGCCGGGTCGACAGAAAGAGGGCAAGCACGCCAACTGGAAACAACGCGAAGGCTAAAGGCCACCACCTGTACCTGTCACTCAATATGAGATGCCCTATTCAAAAGATTTAAGACCTTCTAATTGCGGGGTCGTCATAATGCGTTGCTTTGACTAGGGGATGCCCCTTTAGGTGGCGTTAGGCTATCCCTTCTTAGCCTTAAGAACTAAACCGAGGATCATCGCGATAAACCCGACTATAGCGATAAACGCCCCTCCGATCACCAAACCAATGGAGTACAGCATGCCTGTCACGCTGAAGTCCCCGGAAGAGTAGTTCACGGATACTGGCGTGGTTTGATTGTTGATCAAGTAAACGGTCGCGCTCGAGCTCCCCGTGTTAATGCATTCCGCAGCGAAAGTGCCGTTTACCCTTTGGGACTGTAGCACGCCGCCGGTCGCTCTGACGCTTAACGGCCTGCCAAGAGAATCGTTGTAGATTGCCACGAAGGCATTTCCGGGCAGGGCCTTCCCAAGCGTGAAGTTCTCGGTTGGGTTTAGTTTAGCCGTTTCGTTCAATGGAAAGAGCTCGTTTAGGTTCAGGTTAGACTTAAAGATCGTCGGGCCAACCTCAAGGAGTATTACCCCGACGACGATCATAGCAATGCCGGCAAAGAAAAGTTTTTTCCTCATGGAGTATACGGACATTGCGCATATAAGTTTACCGACAAGTCACGGCTTGCATTCGTTGGGCGATCTGAGGAGCCGTGAGCTATCCCTCGGCTGAAGCCTCGCCGGCTGATTTAAGGAATACGACTGATGAAAGGGAGGCCGCTTCCCAAGGTGCCTGAATGCCCTGCGCGCTCGCTGAGTGATCGAGCACCGACGTACCGGCTCAACGAAGGCCTGAATCGTTTGAAGGGATCTTGCCTGCCTTTACGGTTTTCCGCTTCTTCCTGGTTTGTCGAGGTAGGCCCTAATTCGTGCTACAAGCGGTTGACAGACGGCCAAAAAAAGTCATTCTTAAGTCCGCTTGTGTAAATGGTTTCGTGGAACTTGAGAATCTAAGGGAAAAGGCTAGCAGGGCCCTCTTCGTTGAAAACATGGCCCTAACGGATCTCCTTAACCTAAACCGCCTGGCAAACCGTGAAGCGCGGCAAGCCTTGGCCCCCGTAATATTCGAGACCTATTTGCACGGCTACGTGATGAAGGGGATCTTGGACGCCATAGACAGGACGAAAGAAGCCTTGAGCGAGCCGCTGAACGAGTTAAGTCCAGAAAAGCTTGAGGAAGCGCTGGAGGCACAGGAGCAGGCGGAGCTCGAAGCGATCGAGCTTTACTCAAAAGAGTGCCGGGAGCTGGGCGAATCCTTTCTCAAGGACATATTTTGCGCGATAGCCAAAGACGAGGAGTCTCACCATAAGTTAGTAACGCAAATGAAATAAATGTGGGAGCCGATTGTAGCTCCAGTGCATTTTTATGGGAATGGGCTTGCCTCTTCCGCAGCGTCCCTTTCCGCGTGCTCTTTCAAGGCATCCGATTGGCAGCCCTTTTCAAAGTTTATAATGACGAGCGTTCCCGCTGCGCTCGGCCCTAACGTTACGTATGGATTTCGATTTCACGGGGCCCTTGGCTTATTTTTGGGTTGTTGGGCCGTGGGATTGAGCTTGAGTTTTTATGTTTGCGTGGAGACCTGCGCATAAGAGGTGGGGATCATCGAGATGCTTCCGGCTTCTCCCAGGCCCAGAACTAATAAGAAGTCATGCCGAAGAGAAAGGGTGAGACGGCACTAGTTTGACTTTTGATGCCGATTCCCCGCTCTTTGGATTTCATCGGTTTTTAGCCGACGAACCAAAGGAACCAGTTGCAATATTATCTAGAACGGGACTCGATTAGAGTAATTCTTAAAGGTTTTTGAATGGCCTGCTTATGTGGATAGCCGTACTTTCATCTAGAGAGGTTAAAAAAGGAAAGCTGTTGGCGGCGAGGAGGCTCAGTGAGGACCTCGTTTTCTGGAGGGATGGAGATGGAAGGGTTAACGCGCTCAGGGACCTATGCCCGCACAGGCAGGCGCGCCTATCTCAGGGAAAGGTAGTTCACGGAAACTTGCAATGCCCTTATCACGGCTTCGAGTTCGACGGATCCGGGAGGGCGAGGTTGGTGCCCGCTATGGGCAAGGCATCGGAGCCCCCCGATTACTTGGCGGTTAAGAGCTTCCCCTTGTACGAAGGGCACGGTATAATCTGGCTTTGGTACGGCGAAGGAAAGCCTGACGCGCCACCAAAATATTTCCAAGACATGGACGGCTTCAACGCGCATGCCGAGTATGCTGAGACTTGGGACGTGTCTTTCCCAAGGGCCGTGGAAAACCAGCTCGACGTATTTCACCTCCCGTTCGTCCATTATAACACCATTGGGAGGGGTAACAGGACCCTCGTGAACGGGCCGGTCGTCGAGCAGCTGGACGAGACCTCCTTTGTGGTCTACCCCTTCAATCAGGTCGACACCGGGCAGAGGCCGAAGAGGGCTTCGGAGGTCGACGTCGCGGCGGCCAGAAATTACCTCAGCTTCATTTACCCGAACCTCTGGGAGAATTACATAACCAAAAACATGAGGATCCTGGCGTTCTTCGCGCCGGTCGACGAGGAAAGAACCGTAATTTACATCTATTACTATCCTAGGTTCACGGGCTCCTCTCTCATCGACGGTATCGCGGCAAGCGCAGGTATGTACTTCAACGAGTACGTCCTCCACCAGGACCGCCGCGTCGTGCAAGGCCAAAGGTCGTCCGTTTTCGGCGATAAGCTCATCGCCGCTGACGCACCGATCCTCCTCTTCAGGAGGATGCTATTCAAGGACAAGGAGCTCACTGCATTGCTGAAAATCAGTGATTCCAAGGGCGGAGCTGGGTGGAAGGGAGAAGGGGATTGATTTCCGGTGAGGATAAAGGAAATTAGCGGACAATGGAGGGCCAGGTCAACCTAACGCGATATACGGGATTAGGCAAACCAAATCCGCAAATCATGAAGGACTGCGGTACGACTTGTAGAATCCGTTCTGCGAGTTCATTTATGGATCGATCCAAGCGCTTATCGTTCGTTTTAGGGCGCCCTTTCCCGCTCTGATTACGGATACTTCGTGAATCACTTAGCGGCCTTCCCCTCAACCGCTTTCCTGCTTTTCCTCCGTTTCACCTTTTTGTTGTCCTGTGGCTTGCGCGGCCGATTTGCGGTGCGAGGAACGGCTTCTGTAAAGGGCAAACGCCAATACCCAAACCACGTCTATGATTACGTAGCCTATGCCGTAGGCGTACAGGGGGATTGGCGCGAAGCTTCCCAGGATGGCCAGGGCCGCGATTGAAACGACCAAACCGAGCCCGAAGCCCAAAACGTCTTTGTTGCGCATCGGCCTAACCTGGCCGCGCCTTAAAAGTTTTTTGTGGCCGAATTGGTATGCGAAGGCGGGTAGGCTTATATGTACCCGGCCATACTTTCCGCAGGCGCACGAGGATTAGCTTACCTCTGCTTCGGCGGGGTGCGCTTTTTCTCTGTTACCTGTAAAAAAAGAAAAAGAAATGTGGAGGTGAAATGAATGTCTTTCAGAAGAGGCACAGGTGGATATTTCCAGAAGCCGGTCGAAGAGGGAAAGGAGTACGACGTCCAAATAACTGATACCAGCAGGAGAGGCGAAGGAGTTGCCAAGATAGAGCGCTTCATAATATTCGTCCCGGGGACGAAACAGGGCGACAACGTGAGGGTGAAGATCACCAGGGTCACGCCTAGGTACGCCACCGGTGTTGTAGTAAACCCACAAGGGAGCGATGAGAGTCCGAAAGAGGAGTAGGGGAGAGGAGTAGGGAACCTTAATAGGCAGCACCGGATTTCAATGGAAGAGTGAATTAATTGCCAACCAAATCTCAATCTGGCGAGGGAAAGGCAGAGGCCACCAAGGCTAAAAACGACAGGGATGCCGCGGGAGAGGAGAAGGTGATTTTCGTCGGCTCCAAGCCGCCGATGAGCTACGTAACCGCTTGCCTAGTGCAGTTAAACGCTGGGGCGCCATCCGTGACGCTGAAGGCGAGGGGAAGGGCCATAAGCGGGGCGGTGGACGCCGCAGAGATCCTGATGAACCGCTTCATGAAAGATGCTTTGGAAGTCAAGAGCATAACCACTGCCACCGAGCAGGTCGAGGCCGAAGGGGGAAGGATGAAGAACGTCTCGGCCATTGAAATAGTGCTTGCCAAGAAGTGATTTCCGAGCGACTTAAACGGGCTTAAAAAACCAGAGTAATATTTTATTTTTAGTTTAGCTTAGCTTATTTTTCGGTCGGAATAAACATTACCTGTTATCCTGAAACATAAATGTTTCACGGCCTTTTATCATTCGGGTTTCGGATCGAGCCGTATTGGGCCCTGTTGGGCCCGATCAGGGGCTCGACCTGAGCGGTAAAAATCCGAGTTGCTCAATCCTGGGTGAACGGGTTTTTACCCCTTTACTGCCTTTATGTCCGCCAGTTCGTCTCCGCTCCAAGTCATCCGAAGCCTGCTCCTGCCCTTGTGAAGTCCGTCCTGTATGACCGCCGTAACTATGAGGGGAAGGGAGACCATGGGGTCGACGTAGGCGGTCGCTCTGGTCGCCTTTTTCGCGATCTTTCCCCAGCTCGTCGCCTCCTCGAGGGTGCTCCCGCTCAGCCCTCCCCAGTGGGGAGCATCGGTGGTTAGCTGGAAGGCGTATAGGTGCCCTCCCGTGTCCACGTTGAAGACGTATCCCATCACCACCGAGTCGTTTATGAAGTTCTTTGGGACCCCTCCTGCCACGTATATGGCGGCAGTGTTCTTGTACTTGACCACTATTTGGGTCAGCTCGTAGTTGTCCCGTATGGAATCTATGTACATCCTGGGCTTGCCGTTGAGCTTGGCCCACCTGTAATGGGATGTCAAGCCTATCCCTATGGAGCTGTCGTTGATCGCCGGGACGAATATGGGTACCCCGCGCTTCGCGGCCGTGGCCACTATGGAATTCTCGTCGTCCAGCTGCTTTCCGAGCAAGTACATGAATTCCCTGCTAGAATAGCCCCTCGGTTCCAACGAGGAGGCGAAGTCCCCTATCCAGGTGTCCGTTTCTATGAACTTTTCCTCGTCGACGTAGGTATCGTATATCCTGTCGACGTAGAGGTCCCTCAGTTCGGCGTCATCCGCGTTGGGGCTTCCCACGTAGTGCTTGTACCCCCTTGCCTGATATATGTCTTGGTACATTATCGCACCCGTGGAGACCACCACGTCTACCAGTCCCAGGTCCACCATGCTCCTTATCACCTCCCGAAGTCCGCCCGCTATCAGCGGGCCGGCCAGCCCCAGGAATATGGCGGGCCTCCTCTCATCCGTGAGCATGTTTTCGTATACTTCAAGGCATCTGCCCATGTTCCTAGCCTGCACGGACATGGCCGAGTACGCGTGCAGTAATTCCGATACCGATTTCACTGACTTTGGGTCGATGGCCTCGACGGGTTTGGATAGCAGTTCCCTTTTCCTCTCCCTCTGCTCGGGAGTTAAGTTTGCGACCTCGTTGATCTCTACCATAACGTGCTAAGTCCACCACTAAAAAAATCTATTCCCTTAGGCTTGGTGCTTTTGACGCTGTGATGAGGGTCCATTGAGGCGAATTTTTGGTGTTTTATCGAATTTCTCGGTTGGCCTCCGAAGGCGTTTTTCAATCAGAACAGCACGTGCACCCAGTGCGACGGGGTCATAATGTTGGCCTCCGAAGGCGTTTTTCGATCGGCGGCTCGGTGCTTTGCCCGGTTTTGAGGGACGAGGGGTACCATTCTAAGGTCTCCCTTCACTTTTGCGCGGTGATTTTGCGGAAGGGACGCGATTTCCGATGTAACCGGCGGGAGCTGAGCCGAAGGGTTGGGGCGGGATTTTATTTTCGGGGATAGCGAATAATCCCCCGATCCGGTTTGGGACTCGAATTGACCGGGTCTTACTTGGCTGGTTTTTCTCCTTACTTGATGGCCGGACTCTACGTGGCGGCCGGCGTCATACCCATCGTGCTGTACTTCTTGGAGGTCAGGAAGAAGAGCAGGTCCTCCGGAGTCGCTGCCCAGGGGGCAGTGGAGGGGGTAGTGGAGGTCGCCGACAACGGAGCGGTCAAGAAGGAGGATACCCAAAAACCGGACAGGGGAAAGCGCGAAGGGGGCTCGCCGTTCTTCGTCATCTCCAGCCAAGACGGCTTCGTAACCATGAGCGCCAGCGTCGGCCCCGCTGTCACTCCCTCGGAGGACATAAAGCTCGAGCCCGAGGTTTCCGTGGAAAGCTCGCTACTGAATACCGTTTGGGAGAGCCAGGTTCTGACCTCGTCGGATGACGGCAGTCCAAGCTTCATAATAAAGGCGAAGGCCTCGAGGGACAAGCTTTGAGTCGGACCTCGTCGCTGGGCCCCGGCATAATAGAGGGTTTGTCCTGCGTGGAGGCCTCGATGATAGGCACGTACGCCTACGTTTTCGGCTCCTCCGGCACTTCCATGCTTTGGGTGGTCGTCATCCCCTTCTTGCTGTGGCCTCTCATAGAGGTTTCGGCGTCGGTCCTCGGTCAGAGAACCCACAGGGATTTCCTGGAAGTGACGAAGGCCAGGTACGGGGACGCGGCAGCGGCGTTGACGGCACTTTCTCTCATGGCTAGCAACGTCTCGGCCATGGTAGCCGAACTCGTTGCTGCTTCCTTGGCCCTATCTATGTTGAGTGGCTTTCCTTGGCCGGTTTTCTTGCCTTTCTCTCTCTCCGTGTTGATGCTAGCCCCAACCGTCACCGGTAGGCATTGGAAGCTGGTGGTCATGGCCGGTTCGATACCCATGCTCGCCTTCCCCCTCACGGCCGCCCTTATCCTTTTCAGGAATCCGTCGCTGCTGCCGTCGGTCGCGGGAGGTGTGTTCGTCCGCCTCCCCGCGTTCAAGGGCGGGGACGTGGCAGCGGTGCTGGGCGCGACGGTTGCCCCCGACGCCCTTTTTTTCGCCGAGGAAAGCGGCTACGAGGAGAGGGCGGGGATGCTCGGCGTGGAGGTCGGTCACGCCGTGGCCTTGCTCATCTCGCTCTCCGTGGCCGTCACTTTTGCCCTGAGCTTTGATGGGGTGGCCCCCTCTGGCTTGTCCCGGATCGCCGGCGCATTGGCGCCCACCCTAGGCAGGTACGCCTACCTAATCTTCCCGGCCGCCCTCTTCTCCTCTTGCGTGGCGGCCTTCGTCGTCGCGCTCAGGCCCTGGCTATCGGCCCTTTCCTTCTTGGCCGGCTTTTCGCCCCTACGCAGGGAGGAGTTCGTCCCGGCTACGTTGGCCTTGGTGCTGGGGGCGAGCATTTCCTTGGGCTTGATGACCGGTTGGAGTTCGATGGCCTTCGAGGAGGCCGCCTACACCTCGGGAGTGATCTCGTCGGTGGGTCTAGTCTTGCCACTTTTGCTGCTGGTTGCCCTAGTCCTTGACAAAAAGGGCGCGGTCGGGCTTCCAAGGTCGCTTGAGTTGTTTCTCCCCGTCTACGCGCTGCTGATAGTCGGTATGGTGTTGGCGGGCCTTTTCACGGTCCTCTTTCGATACGGCCTGAGGTAGGTAGGCCGAGGGATTTGTATTTCCCTTTCAAACGGATGAAACCTAAGGATAAAATGGCACTCTAAAAATCTAACAAAAATTTACTCGAAATATGGCCGGTCTTGAATTGCTTTAAGCGCTTACCCGCGTCACTTTACTTGCTCGACCGCGCTTTGCCCTTCGGGAAATTCTGGCAGTATGTTTATAGCGCCCTCGGGGCAAGCCGCCACGCAGGCCGCGCATCCCAAGCATGCCGACATGCTGTTGTGGATTTTTATGGGGACGGCGTCTTTTTTGCCCTCCACCTGCGAGTGGAAGGCCTCGGCCGCCTCCTTGTTGTCGACGTAACCGTCGATGGCCTTACACCACCTCTTGTCTGCGGTGAGCTCCAAGATTTGGACGGGGCAGACTTGTACGCACTGGCCGTTACCCGTGCACTTCGAGTAATCATAAACTACGTCTGGTGGCAATTTCACCGCGAACCCAGGAAATGACGGCTTTAAGCCTTGTGATAACCTGACCCACCTTCTGGTTGGTCACCCCTTTTGTCGGTCGGTATGGCCTAGCCATTCGAGGCCGGTCAATGGCGAGGCGGCGCGTTATTGGGCGCTTTACAATGCGGCTAAGGGCCTAGGAGTAGCCCTTCGGATATTTAGGGTAGTCCTTACCTCTCTGAAGACCTCATCAGCGTCGAAAACCCAATCCCCGTTCACGTACACCGAGTGCAGATTGACCGTGGAGTGGGGAGATCCAAGCTCGTTGACGGCGTACCAGGGAGAGAGGTAAAGGGTGAAGTCCTCGGCGTCGCACTCAAGCGCTACTTGCTCGACCTGTCTGGCCAGGGTGAAAACGTGGGAGTAAGGCGAGTAGAACGAGGCCACGCATACGTGACTCTTTCCTGCCGCCGGCCACACGCCCGAAAGGTAAGGTACCTTCAGGAGGGCGTCACGCAGTTTTTCGTCGGTACACTTGAGGAATGCTGTTATCACCGCGGTTTCTGGGGCGAAAAGGCCCGGCTCGAAGAAGTCCACGAAGTTGGAAAGCACGAAACCGCGCCTCTCGTCGAAAGCGCGCTTTTCCAGGCGTTCTTCCACCTCCTCCAAGGAAGTCCCAAGGGCCGTCGCCATCGCCTCGGGCTTCGTCGCGGCCGACTTCTTCAGCATCTCGGCTATCCTCAAGTCCACCTCGTCGAACTCGATGGGGGCGGTGTCGGCGCTCACGAGCTGCCTATCTTGGACGCTCGTGGTCGAAGGGGGCATCCTCCACGTCCCCCTGGAGTAGTCGAAGGCAGACGGATCCAAGCTGAAGCGCGTCGATACCCCCTGCTGCTCGAAAACTTCGTAATCCTTGATGACCCCTGCTGCCTTTAATCTTTCGGATAAGTCCAAGCCGCCTGCCTTTATCGTTTTCCACTTATCCCCTTTGCTCCTCGGGGTAAGCCCTATTTCGTGCCACAAGCGATTGCCAGACGGCCAAGAATCATCCTTAAGTCTGCTCGTGCGAATGGCTTCATGCAATTTGAGGATCTGAGGGAAAAGGCCAGCAGGGCTCTCTTCGTTGAAAACATGGCCCTAACGGATCTCCTTAACCTAAACCGCCTGGCAAACGGTGAAGCCCGGCAAGCCTTGGCCCCCGTAATATTCGAGACCTATTTGCACGGCTACGTGATGAAGGGGATCTTGGACGCCATAGACAGGACGAAAGAAGCCTTGAGCGAGCCGCTGAACGAGTTAAGTCCAGAAAAGCTTGAGGAAGCGCTGGAGGCACAGGAGCAGGCGGAGCTCGAAGCGATCGAGCTTTACTCAAAAGAGTGCCGGGAGCTGGGCGAATCCTTTCTCAAGGACATATTTTGCGCGATAGCCAAAGACGAGGAGTCTCACCATAAGTTAGTAACGCAAATGAAATAAATGTGGGAGCCGATTGTAGCTCCAGTGCATTTTTATGGGAATGGGCTTGCCTCTTCCGCAGCGTCCCTTTCCGCGTGCTCTTTCAAGGCATCCGATTGGCAGCCCTTTTCAAAGTTTATAATGACGAGCGTTCCCGCTGCGCTCGGCCCTAACGTTACGTATGGATTTCGATTTCACGGGGCCCTTGGCTTATTTTTGGGTTGTTGGGCCGTGGGATTGAGCTTGAGTTTTTATGTTTGCGTGGAGACCTGCGCATAAGAGGTGGGGATCATCGAGATGCTTCCGGCTTCTCCCAGGCCCAGAACTAATAAGAAGTCATGCCGAAGAGAAAGGGTGAGACGGCACTAGTTTGACTTTTGATGCCGATTCCCCGCTCTTTGGATTTCATCGGTTTTTAGCCGACGAACCAAAGGAACCAGTTGCAATATTATCTAGAACGGGACTCGATTAGAGTAATTCTTAAAGGTTTTTGAATGGCCTGCTTATGTGGATAGCCGTACTTTCATCTAGAGAGGTTAAAAAAGGAAAGCTGTTGGCGGCGAGGAGGCTCAGTGAGGACCTCGTTTTCTGGAGGGATGGAGATGGAAGGGTTAACGCGCTCAGGGACCTATGCCCGCACAGGCAGGCGCGCCTATCTCAGGGAAAGGTAGTTCACGGAAACTTGCAATGCCCTTATCACGGCTTCGAGTTCGACGGATCCGGGAGGGCGAGGTTGGTGCCCGCTATGGGCAAGGCATCGGAGCCCCCCGATTACTTGGCGGTTAAGAGCTTCCCCTTGTACGAAGGGCACGGTATAATCTGGCTTTGGTACGGCGAAGGAAAGCCTGACGCGCCACCAAAATATTTCCAAGACATGGACGGCTTCAACGCGCATGCCGAGTATGCTGAGACTTGGGACGTGTCTTTCCCAAGGGCCGTGGAAAACCAGCTCGACGTATTTCACCTCCCGTTCGTCCATTATAACACCATTGGGAGGGGTAACAGGACCCTCGTGAACGGGCCGGTCGTCGAGCAGCTGGACGAGACCTCCTTTGTGGTCTACCCCTTCAATCAGGTCGACACCGGGCAGAGGCCGAAGAGGGCTTCGGAGGTCGACGTCGCGGCGGCCAGAAATTACCTCAGCTTCATTTACCCGAACCTCTGGGAGAATTACATAACCAAAAACATGAGGATCCTGGCGTTCTTCGCGCCGGTCGACGAGGAAAGAACCGTAATTTACATCTATTACTATCCTAGGTTCACGGGCTCCTCTCTCATCGACGGTATCGCGGCAAGCGCAGGTATGTACTTCAACGAGTACGTCCTCCACCAGGACCGCCGCGTCGTGCAAGGCCAAAGGTCGTCCGTTTTCGGCGATAAGCTCATCGCCGCTGACGCACCGATCCTCCTCTTCAGGAGGATGCTATTCAAGGACAAGGAGCTCACTGCATTGCTGAAAATCAGTGATTCCAAGGGCGGAGCTGGGTGGAAGGGAGAAGGGGATTGATTTCCGGTGAGGATAAAGGAAATTAGCGGACAATGGAGGGCCAGGTCAACCTAACGCGATATACGGGATTAGGCAAACCAAATCCGCAAATCATGAAGGACTGCGGTACGACTTGTAGAATCCGTTCTGCGAGTTCATTTATGGATCGATCCAAGCGCTTATCGTTCGTTTTAGGGCGCCCTTTCCCGCTCTGATTACGGATACTTCGTGAATCACTTAGCGGCCTTCCCCTCAACCGCTTTCCTGCTTTTCCTCCGTTTCACCTTTTTGTTGTCCTGTGGCTTGCGCGGCCGATTTGCGGTGCGAGGAACGGCTTCTGTAAAGGGCAAACGCCAATACCCAAACCACGTCTATGATTACGTAGCCTATGCCGTAGGCGTACAGGGGGATTGGCGCGAAGCTTCCCAGGATGGCCAGGGCCGCGATTGAAACGACCAAACCGAGCCCGAAGCCCAAAACGTCTTTGTTGCGCATCGGCCTAACCTGGCCGCGCCTTAAAAGTTTTTTGTGGCCGAATTGGTATGCGAAGGCGGGTAGGCTTATATGTACCCGGCCATACTTTCCGCAGGCGCACGAGGATTAGCTTACCTCTGCTTCGGCGGGGTGCGCTTTTTCTCTGTTACCTGTAAAAAAAGAAAAAGAAATGTGGAGGTGAAATGAATGTCTTTCAGAAGAGGCACAGGTGGATATTTCCAGAAGCCGGTCGAAGAGGGAAAGGAGTACGACGTCCAAATAACTGATACCAGCAGGAGAGGCGAAGGAGTTGCCAAGATAGAGCGCTTCATAATATTCGTCCCGGGGACGAAACAGGGCGACAACGTGAGGGTGAAGATCACCAGGGTCACGCCTAGGTACGCCACCGGTGTTGTAGTAAACCCACAAGGGAGCGATGAGAGTCCGAAAGAGGAGTAGGGGAGAGGAGTAGGGAACCTTAATAGGCAGCACCGGATTTCAATGGAAGAGTGAATTAATTGCCAACCAAATCTCAATCTGGCGAGGGAAAGGCAGAGGCCACCAAGGCTAAAAACGACAGGGATGCCGCGGGAGAGGAGAAGGTGATTTTCGTCGGCTCCAAGCCGCCGATGAGCTACGTAACCGCTTGCCTAGTGCAGTTAAACGCTGGGGCGCCATCCGTGACGCTGAAGGCGAGGGGAAGGGCCATAAGCGGGGCGGTGGACGCCGCAGAGATCCTGATGAACCGCTTCATGAAAGATGCTTTGGAAGTCAAGAGCATAACCACTGCCACCGAGCAGGTCGAGGCCGAAGGGGGAAGGATGAAGAACGTCTCGGCCATTGAAATAGTGCTTGCCAAGAAGTGATTTCCGAGCGACTTAAACGGGCTTAAAAAACCAGAGTAATATTTTATTTTTAGTTTAGCTTAGCTTATTTTTCGGTCGGAATAAACATTACCTGTTATCCTGAAACATAAATGTTTCACGGCCTTTTATCATTCGGGTTTCGGATCGAGCCGTATTGGGCCCTGTTGGGCCCGATCAGGGGCTCGACCTGAGCGGTAAAAATCCGAGTTGCTCAATCCTGGGTGAACGGGTTTTTACCCCTTTACTGCCTTTATGTCCGCCAGTTCGTCTCCGCTCCAAGTCATCCGAAGCCTGCTCCTGCCCTTGTGAAGTCCGTCCTGTATGACCGCCGTAACTATGAGGGGAAGGGAGACCATGGGGTCGACGTAGGCGGTCGCTCTGGTCGCCTTTTTCGCGATCTTTCCCCAGCTCGTCGCCTCCTCGAGGGTGCTCCCGCTCAGCCCTCCCCAGTGGGGAGCATCGGTGGTTAGCTGGAAGGCGTATAGGTGCCCTCCCGTGTCCACGTTGAAGACGTATCCCATCACCACCGAGTCGTTTATGAAGTTCTTTGGGACCCCTCCTGCCACGTATATGGCGGCAGTGTTCTTGTACTTGACCACTATTTGGGTCAGCTCGTAGTTGTCCCGTATGGAATCTATGTACATCCTGGGCTTGCCGTTGAGCTTGGCCCACCTGTAATGGGATGTCAAGCCTATCCCTATGGAGCTGTCGTTGATCGCCGGGACGAATATGGGTACCCCGCGCTTCGCGGCCGTGGCCACTATGGAATTCTCGTCGTCCAGCTGCTTTCCGAGCAAGTACATGAATTCCCTGCTAGAATAGCCCCTCGGTTCCAACGAGGAGGCGAAGTCCCCTATCCAGGTGTCCGTTTCTATGAACTTTTCCTCGTCGACGTAGGTATCGTATATCCTGTCGACGTAGAGGTCCCTCAGTTCGGCGTCATCCGCGTTGGGGCTTCCCACGTAGTGCTTGTACCCCCTTGCCTGATATATGTCTTGGTACATTATCGCACCCGTGGAGACCACCACGTCTACCAGTCCCAGGTCCACCATGCTCCTTATCACCTCCCGAAGTCCGCCCGCTATCAGCGGGCCGGCCAGCCCCAGGAATATGGCGGGCCTCCTCTCATCCGTGAGCATGTTTTCGTATACTTCAAGGCATCTGCCCATGTTCCTAGCCTGCACGGACATGGCCGAGTACGCGTGCAGTAATTCCGATACCGATTTCACTGACTTTGGGTCGATGGCCTCGACGGGTTTGGATAGCAGTTCCCTTTTCCTCTCCCTCTGCTCGGGAGTTAAGTTTGCGACCTCGTTGATCTCTACCATAACGTGCTAAGTCCACCACTAAAAAAATCTATTCCCTTAGGCTTGGTGCTTTTGACGCTGTGATGAGGGTCCATTGAGGCGAATTTTTGGTGTTTTATCGAATTTCTCGGTTGGCCTCCGAAGGCGTTTTTCAATCAGAACAGCACGTGCACCCAGTGCGACGGGGTCATAATGTTGGCCTCCGAAGGCGTTTTTCGATCGGCGGCTCGGTGCTTTGCCCGGTTTTGAGGGACGAGGGGTACCATTCTAAGGTCTCCCTTCACTTTTGCGCGGTGATTTTGCGGAAGGGACGCGATTTCCGATGTAACCGGCGGGAGCTGAGCCGAAGGGTTGGGGCGGGATTTTATTTTCGGGGATAGCGAATAATCCCCCGATCCGGTTTGGGACTCGAATTGACCGGGTCTTACTTGGCTGGTTTTTCTCCTTACTTGATGGCCGGACTCTACGTGGCGGCCGGCGTCATACCCATCGTGCTGTACTTCTTGGAGGTCAGGAAGAAGAGCAGGTCCTCCGGAGTCGCTGCCCAGGGGGCAGTGGAGGGGGTAGTGGAGGTCGCCGACAACGGAGCGGTCAAGAAGGAGGATACCCAAAAACCGGACAGGGGAAAGCGCGAAGGGGGCTCGCCGTTCTTCGTCATCTCCAGCCAAGACGGCTTCGTAACCATGAGCGCCAGCGTCGGCCCCGCTGTCACTCCCTCGGAGGACATAAAGCTCGAGCCCGAGGTTTCCGTGGAAAGCTCGCTACTGAATACCGTTTGGGAGAGCCAGGTTCTGACCTCGTCGGATGACGGCAGTCCAAGCTTCATAATAAAGGCGAAGGCCTCGAGGGACAAGCTTTGAGTCGGACCTCGTCGCTGGGCCCCGGCATAATAGAGGGTTTGTCCTGCGTGGAGGCCTCGATGATAGGCACGTACGCCTACGTTTTCGGCTCCTCCGGCACTTCCATGCTTTGGGTGGTCGTCATCCCCTTCTTGCTGTGGCCTCTCATAGAGGTTTCGGCGTCGGTCCTCGGTCAGAGAACCCACAGGGATTTCCTGGAAGTGACGAAGGCCAGGTACGGGGACGCGGCAGCGGCGTTGACGGCACTTTCTCTCATGGCTAGCAACGTCTCGGCCATGGTAGCCGAACTCGTTGCTGCTTCCTTGGCCCTATCTATGTTGAGTGGCTTTCCTTGGCCGGTTTTCTTGCCTTTCTCTCTCTCCGTGTTGATGCTAGCCCCAACCGTCACCGGTAGGCATTGGAAGCTGGTGGTCATGGCCGGTTCGATACCCATGCTCGCCTTCCCCCTCACGGCCGCCCTTATCCTTTTCAGGAATCCGTCGCTGCTGCCGTCGGTCGCGGGAGGTGTGTTCGTCCGCCTCCCCGCGTTCAAGGGCGGGGACGTGGCAGCGGTGCTGGGCGCGACGGTTGCCCCCGACGCCCTTTTTTTCGCCGAGGAAAGCGGCTACGAGGAGAGGGCGGGGATGCTCGGCGTGGAGGTCGGTCACGCCGTGGCCTTGCTCATCTCGCTCTCCGTGGCCGTCACTTTTGCCCTGAGCTTTGATGGGGTGGCCCCCTCTGGCTTGTCCCGGATCGCCGGCGCATTGGCGCCCACCCTAGGCAGGTACGCCTACCTAATCTTCCCGGCCGCCCTCTTCTCCTCTTGCGTGGCGGCCTTCGTCGTCGCGCTCAGGCCCTGGCTATCGGCCCTTTCCTTCTTGGCCGGCTTTTCGCCCCTACGCAGGGAGGAGTTCGTCCCGGCTACGTTGGCCTTGGTGCTGGGGGCGAGCATTTCCTTGGGCTTGATGACCGGTTGGAGTTCGATGGCCTTCGAGGAGGCCGCCTACACCTCGGGAGTGATCTCGTCGGTGGGTCTAGTCTTGCCACTTTTGCTGCTGGTTGCCCTAGTCCTTGACAAAAAGGGCGCGGTCGGGCTTCCAAGGTCGCTTGAGTTGTTTCTCCCCGTCTACGCGCTGCTGATAGTCGGTATGGTGTTGGCGGGCCTTTTCACGGTCCTCTTTCGATACGGCCTGAGGTAGGTAGGCCGAGGGATTTGTATTTCCCTTTCAAACGGATGAAACCTAAGGATAAAATGGCACTCTAAAAATCTAACAAAAATTTACTCGAAATATGGCCGGTCTTGAATTGCTTTAAGCGCTTACCCGCGTCACTTTACTTGCTCGACCGCGCTTTGCCCTTCGGGAAATTCTGGCAGTATGTTTATAGCGCCCTCGGGGCAAGCCGCCACGCAGGCCGCGCATCCCAAGCATGCCGACATGCTGTTGTGGATTTTTATGGGGACGGCGTCTTTTTTGCCCTCCACCTGCGAGTGGAAGGCCTCGGCCGCCTCCTTGTTGTCGACGTAACCGTCGATGGCCTTACACCACCTCTTGTCTGCGGTGAGCTCCAAGATTTGGACGGGGCAGACTTGTACGCACTGGCCGTTACCCGTGCACTTCGAGTAATCATAAACTACGTCTGGTGGCAATTTCACCGCGAACCCAGGAAATGACGGCTTTAAGCCTTGTGATAACTTGACCCACCTTCTGGTTGGTCACCCCTTTTGTCGGTCGGTACGGCCTAGCCATTCGAGGCCTGGTCAATGGCGAGGCGGCGCGTTATCCGGCGCTTTACAGCATGTTGGCAAGAAAGCTCCGACCTTAAGGGAGGAAATGAATTACCAGCCGAAAGGTTTATCAATCATGACGATATCAAAATCAGTACCCACGGGCAGTGGGGAATTAACGCCTGATAAGCCCATAAAAAAGGGTGAGAGACGGAATAAGACCTCCGGACTAGAAGGGCATGATGGGGGCACCGTCGATGAAGCAGGAACCTCAAATCCCTCGGGGATGAGAGGATGTCAGAGTGCGGGCACACACCTGTGGTCTTCACGAATCTACCCACCTCAACAGGGGTGCTGGCCTTCCTCTTCAAGGCTTCGCGGATTCCCCCTATCGAGGTCTGGTAGATCTTTTCGCCGAATGGCTTCTGCCATGAGCGTATGCTATCGCCTTGAAAGACCACGCGAGAGTAATTGCTGGTCACATGGCGAACTACTTTGTTTGTGATGCCCCTCTTTACGTCGTTCTCTTTCTGGAACTCCTTCTTGATCCTCAGGAGGAGTTTGTCCCCGTTCATTCCCGGTTTAGCGCGCCAGAAGAAGTGGTAGAGCCTCCTGAGCCCTTAACTAACAGGCACGGAGTAAGACAGCTTCACACCGTTGGAGAAAGTGACCTGATCCTTCACGCCGAGGCCCAAGCCTAAGACCCTCCCGTTCTTAGGCTCCTCCTTTGGTACATAACAAGTAACGTAGAGGTAGTAGTCCCCCCATTCCTCTCTATCAAGTTAGCTATTGCGAGCTCGGCGTTGCTGGGTAACTGCTCTGCTCCCACCCTGAACTCATCCTGAAGTAGCCCAGACCCTGTATGTGCGCCCTCTCCTCTTCTTCCTTTTCCTCCACCCAGCAGGTGACGCCGTACTGCATTAGAGGTATGGAGTGTACCGCCTTCTTGAACTTGATACCCCCACCCAACCTTCACACCCTTCTTCTTGAGCTCTGCCAGTCCTCTTACATCCTCCTGAAGCCTCCTGATCAGAGCCTGTCTCATCTGCGATGATAGCACGAGGATTTCCTCTTCCGCTCCTGGAAAGCACCGCCCCCCTTAACTGGAACGGTCTTGAGCTTGTAGTTAGTCCCTGTGGGACTCCAAGTTGGCTATCCCATTGGCCATGAAGTAGTTCGTGAACCACTTCGCCTCAAGAAAAAGCCTGAGCAAAAGTTCAAGCCTTTTCTGGAGATCTTATTCTTATCCAGTTTCAGCTCAAACGTCCTAACCTGCTGAGACTTTCTCCTGAGAAGTGTTTGCTTCCTCTTCTCCCTGATCTGGCATTCTTCTCCAGGTTGGGAGGCGCAGAATTCTCTTTTTGCGATGAAACTGTTTTAAACGGTCTTCACGATGCTCTGCCCGAAGTGCTCGCCGTAAACTTGGTCGTCGTCCTCAAAGGTCATGAAGTGGATGCAGCCCCTCGCCCTTTGCGATAGGGCCTTCACTTGCTCGAACGCCGCGTACTCCTGGACGAGCGAGCTCATGTTGCTTGCCGGTTTCACCTCAGGTTCTCCCCCTGTTGCCATACTATTTCGTACCCTCTGAACTTTTAACGAGCCCCCAACCCGTAGGCCTGCAGTATTAACCAGACCGCGAGCTTCCGCGCGAGGTCCGGGGGGAGGCGCTTATGAGCGACGTGACCATGATCTGTAGCGAGTTGACGGTCTTCTCCAGCTTTTTCGTGTAGATCTTGTAGAGGTCTAGCTCCGCTTGGGTAAGGCGCAAATCATCCCTCCGCTCTAAGAGCTTCTTCGCGTCCTTCTTCGCGTCGTACAGCGTGGACAGGATCGAGGAGATGTAGTTCACGAATTCCTCCTCGGTCTTGAAGCCCGCGAGGCGCTGTTTCACGTCCTCGTCTGATTGCGCGGTGGAGACCGCGAGGAAAATGGCCCTCCAACCTATGTCCTGGACGGCCTTTTGCCACCAGCTCATGTTTTTTATGACGGCCTCTATGAGCGGCCGGTTGGTCGGGACCATGGTGACCAGTGCCTGGTCCTGCTTCATCATCTGCTTTGGGTTAACGGCTGGCTCGCCTCGGTCCGCCTCGTCCTCCTGTTGAGGGCTCACCTCTTCCTCCTGGACTGGCCTAGGGTACAGCGCCGCCCTTTTGCGCTCAACAGTCCCAAGCGATACTTTCATAATCGCGGCGATCTCCCTGTATCTCCGGCCCTCGTCCACGAGCTTCTTGAAGAGCTTCTCATCGAATTCCTTTGCTTTGCTTGCCACAATAAATTGCATGCATAAGTATTTATGGGTAGTGGAACGATGAGGGAAAAGGAACAATGAGGAAGTGGTACAATGAGGCGGATAATGGTACAATGAGGGGCCAAACCGCTCGGGGAATTGGTACAATGAGGCGGGCTAGGGTCGAAAGAAATGGAACGATGTGGAAAGCGGTTGTGGTACGATGTGCGTAACGGCATTGTATCAATGAGGGAGTGGTGCTCGCATATAGCACTAGAAACTAGAGTTAGAACTAGGGAGGACCTCGAGGGACCAGCTCATGGCGGCCCGCGGACGCACGCACCCCCACGGGCGCGCATTACCTTCCTTCGCGCCGCGCAAAATGCTCTTCCAGCTCCGCGCCGCCATCGCCGGTTGAAAAGCGACCGAAAAGGTGGGAGTAAAAACGGGCCAAGGGAGCGCCGGCGCCGCGGGAGGGGTCCGGTGCCGAGGAGGGCCGCGCCCCGCCGCTCGCGAGGCTCAGGACGGTGCTGCGACTGGAGGAGATCTAGAGGGACGAGCTGGCCTCCCTGGCGACGGTCGCGTCCGCGCGGGTCCATCGACATAGTGCTGGATATGGGCGGCGAACAGAGGAGGGATGAGGTGTACATCTCGGGCCACGCGTGGGCTCTGGAGCGCGTATATGGCGAGCTGGATCTGGAGCCCGTGGACCCACGTGAGCCGGCGCGAGAGCTGCTCTCGCGCCTCGGACAGGGATCTCCGGAGGCGGTTGAGGCCGCGGAACCGCAGTCCCGGTAGCGCCGCGGATCCACTAAGGGGGTAACGATCACGGATCGGGCTGACCGCCGCCCGGACAGCGCCTTAAATAGTGCGCGAGCATGCGTCCATGTGAGCACCGGAACCGACGGAGAATCGGCCCCCGCGGCGCAGGCGCCGGCCGCGCGGGGTCAGCAGCCCCCAAACTGACAGCAGAGGTCGGCGCCACCGTAGCTCCCACAGGAGGCCGTGAACGCGTTCACAAAGGATTTCCTCCCGTTCATAACCAGGGTGGCGATCCTCAGCTCCCCCGCAGGTGTTCGCCAGGGAACCCATGCACGTCGCCGCCTTCCCGATCCCGCTGGACAAGGCCCAGTGGATAGGCTGGGTACTGATGACGCTCCAGGCGCGCGGGGGTCCCGGTCGAGAATTACATCTCCCACGGGCCCACGCTTGCGTACACCGAGAGGCTGCTCGGCTTCGATATACCCCTGACCCGCGCGGAGAAGGACGGCGCGCCCTCCAAGGTGAAGGGCGGCCGCTTCATCCCGCGCCACCGGGACCTCGAAATCGCGCTGTCGATAGGGAGGAAGATGAGGTGCGGCGAGGAGATCAGGGCAAAGCAGTTCGACGAGCTGGCCAGGGAGGGCCGGATCAACCTGATCATGCTCTACTATTACTGAGGAGGTGCGCGGCGGGTTTTATTGCACTACGTATAGATGGCCCTGAGCTCCGCCAGCAAGAGGTCCAGCCCGTGCAGGTCCAGCCGCCGCGCGCACGGGCTCCGCGGTCTCACCCCCCTAGGCGTCAGCGTGATCGCGGTCCCGGAGCCGATCAGCGCCACGGAGAACGGGCTCGGTCACGCGCCGCTGTACGGCACGGTGTATGTCAGGACGGCCGGCTGCGCGGGCGGGACCGTGCTCGCGGCGTTCCTATCTACGCTCAGCTGGAACTGCCCGCTCCCGAGGGCGTAGGTGTTCCCCGAGACATACGTCACCACCTCACTCGGGGTGAACGGGGAGGTCCCGTAGCTGTAGAGGTATAGCGTCACCTACGTGCCGTCGCTCACCAGGGTCGCGGTCCATTAGGTCAGGCTGATCCCCACGCCGGTGGACTGCGCCGACCGCGAGACCGCGCCGGCCGCCAACTGCGACGTACTCTGATAGCGGAGGTGGAGCGGGTAGACGATGGCCGCGAAGACCGCCATAACTATCGCGATCAGGATCAGGGTGCTGAGCATCTCTGAGATGGCCGCGCGCCCATTGCTCAGGTTAGGCCTCACGCGGGCGCGTTCGGGGACGCCTTAAAAGCGCGGCCGCACCGGTTCGATTTGAGGCGCGACATTAGGAATAAACTTTTATGCCGGAGCAACACATGAGCTGGTATGGTCGAGAAGGCCGGAAGGATACGGCTCAGCGATGGAACTGAGCTGGCACTTAGAATAATGATACTCGATATCAGGGAGGCCGGGTTCTCGCCCTTCGGCGGGGTCAGCTTCAGCGTGAATGCGATGGGCGGGATCGCCACAAAGGTTGTGCCGGATGAGCTCAGGAGAGCCGTTGCCGACAAGCCGACCTTCCCCCAGGGGTCGTCTCAGCTGCCCCAGGATGGCTGGGAGCTCGTCGACATCGTGGAGCAGGAGTCCGCGCTCGCGGAGGAGTCCGTCGATTCATCGCGGGGGAGGTTCACCGTAAGGGTCGCCGCCGAGGCGATGATGGTCGCGCGCAACTTGAGCTACCGTCTCGTGATAGGGAACGCGAGCGAGCCTCCGTACTGGGCCACGTGGGTGTACAAGACCACGTGGAAGCCCGAGGCGAGGGGTGAGTGAGCAGTTGAGCGAAGCTTTTGAACCCGTTGAAATTTCGGCGGGTCAGGTCTACGGGTCGCCCTCCAACGATGTCGGCGCGAGCGCCTCAACGGCCACCGGCTCCGACCAGTGGACGGCGATGGGGCCGAGCGGACAATCGGTGAAGGTCGAGGCCGCAAGCGCCTCAATGATCACGAGCGCGCCGTGGATCCCGGCGTTCAGTCCTGCTCTCAAACCCTTGAGATCACTCCCAAGCGCATCGCTATCATATGATGTGGCGTCCACGGCGAAACCGGTATCGGAAGCCTATCGCATAGTGAATGAGCTCTCGGGAGGGCGCGTGATAATACCGCGCGAGGTCCGTGAGGCGCTCGGGATCAAGCCCGGCGAAAGCCTGCGGCTCACGGTAGAGGGCAATAAGATGGTTCTGACGAGGTCCATGAGCCCAGAGGAATTTCTTAAGAAAAAAGGCGTCATAAAGGAGGGATCTCCGCTCCCGCTAACCGACCCCCTATCGATGAAGAAGATCTGGGAAGCCCCTTGATTTATGTGGATACCAACTACTGGATCTACTGGTTTGACTCGCGTTTTCCCGAGCACGAGGCAGCCTCGAAAGTCGTGGATGAGGGAGTAAGGGACGGAATACTGCAAAGCCCCGTAACCCTCATGGAAGTAGCGCATTACTTTAGGATGCTTCCCAACGCCCAATATGACGACTTGATGGACGCGTTACTGACCCTTTCAACCTTGAGGGTTCGCGATTTTGATTTTGGGCTGGCGCGCCTATCCGTGGAGCTTCTTGCAAGATACGCGAAGTTAGGCATCGGTGGAAGGGACGCAGCGATAATAGCAACCATGATGGCCGAAGGCGTGAACAAAATAGCAACCCACGACAAGGCTTTCAGAGCAGTACCCGACCTGACCGTGATTGACCCAATACCGGATAAGCAAGGGCGATTTAAGAACTTGAATGGCTTCACTGCGCTGCTAGGCGACGCCCGAGGTGCGACTTTTCCCTTAGCTTTTGTTACGTTTCCCTTTTTGCGCCTTGCGCCTAATGCAATACAGCGCACGACAGGGGTTCCGTGTTTCCCACGCAGAAAGCGCCCTGAGCTTTTCTCACGCTCAAAGCGCCAACCCTCCCAGCATGCGCGCCCTTTGCTCGCCGGCTTTCCCACTCATTTTTTGTCAAAGTCAATGGCTTCCATACCCATCCTCTTTGCCGCCCCTATGATCACCACGTCGTTGAAGTCGCCGCATGACCTAACCTTTTCTGCGTTTTCGGCGGTGTACAGCAGACTGGATTGCTCGCCGTTCAGCAATTGCAATTTTGGGGTCTGTCAAAACCTCTTGAAGCGCCGGTAAACTCATCTCGTTACTCAGCTTGTTATCCAGCAGGAAATATCCGATCTCGCAGGCCGCCACAAAACGCAAGTGCCCAGCGCCGTAGTCAGCAGTTTCAAAATAGATAGGTTTATATATAATTTTGGATGTGAACGATTTGTGTGTGCATGGGTAGTAGGGTGGTTGCAAAGACCCAAGACCTCCTTTAGAAAGAGAGGGAGGGGTACGTGCACGTACAGGGGAGGAAGGGGACTGAAAGTGGAGGGCGCTTCCCAGAGGGAGTGGTGGGACCGCACGGTCCTACCTTCACTCCTGTGTGGGTGCGTCCTGACGGGAGCGGAGCGGAAGACTCCCGATGAACTCGCGAGGGAGTTGCGTGAAGCTGTGAAGCCCAAGCTCTACGCGTACGATAGGTATGCCGATGCGTACTTGCGTGCACCTACGTAGAGCGAAACCCCAACGCATCCCATCCCTTACGGAAGGGGACTTTAGCCCTCTTAACCCCCGTTAAGGTTAAAACCCCTCCGCCCTTTCCCAAAGTGGAAGCCAGGTTCGGTCCTGCTGGTAAACCCAGGGAATACAGGGGAAAATCCCCGGAGGTAATCGCTTACTTGGCCAAGGAAGGCCTCAACGCCTACGAATATGAGGCAGTTAG
>Ga0080003_1000324_pt1 | contig 32718 bp, 34 predicted proteins | sample JossMetagenome_FD_69206 | JGI IMG/M metagenome (GOLD analysis project Ga0080003, IMG submission 69206) | Hot spring microbial communities from Joseph's Coat, Yellowstone National Park, USA - JC2_E (SPADES assembly) (version 2) | ecosystem: Environmental > Aquatic > Thermal springs > Hot (42-90C)...
CGGCACAGAAGACTATGTGACACGCCCCTATATAAAACTATTTACTTTGAAACTGTTTGCGACGGCTATGTCTTAAGCGAGAATCATCGATGAAGGCCAGGGGTGCTTAGGTGGGATTGGTTGTCTCTGAACGGAAGGGACCCGGACGAAAAGGGTAGGGGTTTGCTCAAGACTGGTTGCGGGGTTTGCGGGGATGAGTGCCAACGCGATTTCCTATCTGCGAACGCCGATGGAACGGAAGGGGGAGGGGGGAGAAAGATCGGTGTGTGTCGATTAGAGGTCGAGTGAAAAGACGGATGTGCATTTCAATGGGGTTTATGGCGTAAGGGGCTCATCTCGCGCTGGACTTCGAAATTTCGCCGCCTCCAACCCTTACGCTCCAAGCGCTCCTGGCACCAGCGGCTATGGCCGCCCTAACGACGTTTTCGCCGTTTACTTCCCTGGGTAGCAGACCGACCAGCGAACCGCCCATTCCTGAGCCGGATATCTTAACTCCGATCGCACCTTCGGATTCGGCGGCAACGCGCATTTTTTCCAGTTCCGTCAGGCTTACGTCGTAATAATCCCTCAGCAATTCGTGTTGATAGTCCATAACCTTTCCCAGTATCGAGATCTTGTCCTCTTTTGGGTCGAAATCGAGCCCAGGTGGTTTTTCGGGGAACTGGCCGCCTTTCAGGGCGCTTATGGCTATCTCCGTTGACCTCTGCATGCGGATTGTGAACAGCACCCTTTTCCTCGAAACCTCGGATACCGAGGGTAAATACTGGTCCAGTTGTTCCTCCGTCAGGTCTTCCCACCGGACCTCGTCGAACCTCTCCGGTAGCTTTAGACCCGCTTGCGCTAGCTCCCTTACCGCGGCCTGCATCTCGCTTTGCCTTACCGGGTGTATTGATGCGGTGGAATGCTTTATGCCGCTGTCGATGACGATCAGATTGAGGTTCTGGTTCCCGAGCGTTTCGGTGGGGTAGGGCGGCCTGTTGCCGATTATGGAAATGCCGCCAAGGGCGCTCCCATATTGGTCAAGTCTACCACATGGGATACCCATTACCTCCCTTTCGGCCTTGTAGGCCAGTTCCGCGATGTCCCTCCTGTTCAGCCCTAGGCCGTAAGCCCGATTCAAAAGCGAGGCGAACGCCACCTCCAGGGCTGCGCTGCTCGCCAAACCCGAGGATTGGGGCACATCGGAGATTATGCGACCTGCCAACCCCAGCCGCTCGTCGTGGAGCTTGGGTTGCAGGAGGACTTGAGCTACGGCCCTCAAGTAGTCTCCGAACCATCCCCCTCCCTTTAATTGGGCCCGTTCGCCTACCTTGGGCGTGGGAAACTCGTCGGTTTGGGCTAACGCCTCGCTGGTTATCTTGAAAGTGGCCCCGTCGTTGATCTCGGCGTAAATCCTTGTCCGGAGGGCTAGGGCGGCCGAGACCACAGGCAGGCCTTTGTAATCTTGGTGAGTATTCAGCAGGTCTGCCCTGCCTGGAGCGGATGCCATGACCTTCAATTCGCGTGATGCACCACGGGGATGTTTAACTCTTGCGTTCGCAAAACGGGCCTAAGTACCGAACTCGAATGGTGCCCTGATGAAGCGAACGACAAACCTCGACCTTCAGGGCGGGGAGGAGCTCAGGTCGTGTTCGGCCCTCTAGATGTGGCTATGTGCGGAGTTCGCCGTGCCCCTTTGCGAGGCCATCCGTCATCATCGGGTTTGGAGGCACCGCAGCGCCTCGCTTTAACTCGTCGTGCAAGTGAGATATCCTTTTATGCGGCCGGTTAATAAGGTCGATGAGTTATGGCTGATAAAAAGGAAGCCCTTCTGCTTTGGTTCGACGAGATCGGAAAAGAAGACGTGCCCATAGTAGGCGGTAAGTCGGCAAACCTGGGTGAGATGACCAGGGAGTTGCAGTCGGCGGGTGTGCCAGTCCCGTACGGCTTTTCGACAACCGCTAAGGCTTATCGTTATTTCCTCGAGTACAATCACTTGAATGAGAAAATCGATGAGGTTATGGCGGAGCTCAAGGATCCCAACGATACTGACACCCTCCAAAAGGTGGGTGCCACCATAAGGAAGATGATCGTTGATGCACAGCTGCCGGCAGACTTGGCGTCTCAGGTGGTCGACGCTTATAAGAAGCTAAGCCAGATGGCAGGTCTTGATGAAGCATATGTCGCGGTCAGGTCCTCGGCGACGGCTGAGGACTTGCCCGATGCGAGCTTCGCGGGCCAACAAGAGACTTACTTGAACGTCAAGGGTCAACAGGAGGTACTTGAGAAGCTAAAGGAGTGTTACGCTAGCCTTTTCACCGATCGCGCCATCTTTTACAGGGCTCAAAAGGGTTTCTCTCAGAGTGCGGTTTCTCTGGCCGCCGCCATCCAGTTAATGGTATTCTCCAAGGCCTCTGGCGTTATGTTCACGCTTGATGTGAGCAACGGGGATCGCTCGGTGGTCCTCATAGAGGCCTCCTACGGCCTGGGAGAGTACGTCGTCCAGGGCACGGTTACGCCTGACGAGTATTACGTTCGTAAGAGCGACATGGAAATCATAAAGAAGAACATCAACAAGAAGACCAAGCAACTGGTTAGGTTACCCAACGGGGGAACGGTGGAGCAGGAGGTGCCCGCGGAGCTTCAGGACAAACCCGCGCTTACTGACGACCAGATCAAGACGCTTGCGTCTTATGGTATAGCCATCGAGAAGCACTACGGGAAACCCATGGACACGGAGTGGGCGCTCGACGAGAGGACCAATAAGCTGTTCATAGTTCAGGCTAGGCCGGAGACCGTGTGGTCTTCCAAGGCCGCGGCTAAGGAAGAAGCGGCAATCGCCGCCGGGCCTTCGGAGAAGGCGGCCGCGGGAGAGAGGAAGGTGCTGGTCAGCGGGCTCCCCGCTTCTCCGGGGATGGCCGCGGGAAAGGCCCACGTCATCCTTGACGTCAAGCACATAAACGAGTTCCAAGACGGGGAAATCCTCATAACTGAGATGACCGCGCCTGACTGGGTCCCGGCCATGAGGAAGGCTAAGGCCATAATAACCAACAGCGGTGGGATGACTTGCCACGCAGCAATAGTCTCCAGGGAGCTGGGTATCCCGTGCATAGTGGGAACGGCCAGCAGGGGTGCCCCTGCCACAGAGGCCATAAAGTCAGGTGAAGAGATAACGGTAGACGCGACCAACGGTGTTGTCTACGAGGGTTTGCTAGAGGAGGCGACTAAGCCGGCTGCCGCGCCTACGGCAGCTGGTGAGGGCGCCGCAGTGGCTGTGGAGAGCTATCCGGTAACCGGGACGAAAATCTACGTGAACTTAGGAGAGCCGGAGTTGGCCGAAAAAGTTTCAAAGCTCCCGGCTGATGGAGTTGGCCTGATGAGGGAAGAGTTCATATGGGCCTCTTCCATAGGCGAGCACCCACTTTACCTCATAAAGACGGGCCACCCCGAGAAAGTGGTCAACGGTCTGGCGGAGGGCTTCAGGAAGGTTGCCCAGGCCTTCAACCCGAGGCCGGTGGTTCTGAGGTTCTCTGACTTCAAGACCTCGGAATACAGGGACCTCAAGGGAGGTGAGGAATTCGAACCCCAGGAGCCATCTCCTCTGCTCGGTTGGAGGGGAGCTAGCAGGTACTATGACCCGAAGTACATCGAGGGCTTCAAGCTCGAGGTGCAAGCGGTAAAGAAGGTAAGGGAGGAGTACGGCCTCAAGAACCTTTGGGTCATGATCCCGTTCACCAGAACCGTCGACGAGCTGAGGAAGGTCGTAGAGATCATGGATGCCGAGGGCCTCAAGCGTGGTCCCGACTTCAAGGTGTGGCTGATGGCAGAAATCCCGAGCAACATAATTCTCGCCGATAAGTTCGCCCAGTACGTGGACGGTTTCAGCGTTGGGTCCAACGACTTGACCATGCTGATCCTCGGGACCGACAGAGACAACGGTACCGTGGGTGCCATATTTGACGAGAGGAACTTGGCGGTGCTCAGGGCCATCAAGCAGCTCATAAAGGTGGCTCACCACTATGGCAAGACCGTGAGCGTGTGCGGGCAAGCCCCTAGCGTTTACCCAGAGTTCACCAAGTTCTTGGTGGAGCAGGGCATCGATAGCGTTTCCGTTAACCCGGACGCCGTCATATCTACCAGGAAGAACGTCGCTTCCTACGAGCAGAGGATACTGCTCGACGGGATAACGAAGAAGGGCATGAGGGAAGACCCGGACCTGGCTTGGGATCCGTTCCCCGAGCGGACCTGAGGGGTCTGGAATAAGCTTAAGTAAGATTTTTTATTTATTTCAGAGTAAAGACGAAGGCAAAGCGTTTCTTCGTGGCCTTTGTGTTGGGCCTGTTTTTGGCCGGTCAGGTGGGCCTGGCGTTGGCCACGAGTACTTCCCCCGTTAACGCTTTTTCTCCCCTAAAGCCGATCCGCATATCTTTCCAAACGATCAAGCTCAATTACGGGGATTACGTCGCCGTTTTCGTGGCGCCTCCTGTTTACGATCTGGGAGCCACGGTGCTACCCTACAACATGACCAGCACTTACGACCTTCACGTAATAGCCCAGTACCCGCAATACTTGAACAGCAGTCTCGTGGTGATGATACCCAGCGGTCCGGGTACCTATAACTTGACGGTCACTTTCGTATCGAAGGGCCCCTTCACGTTGCAGTACGGCATAGTTACGCAAAACTACACCGCCTACACCCACCTGGCTGCGACCCCTGTTCCCTTGGCCAGCGGGGTTTGGTTCCTCCCCGTGCTGACGGAGAACTATTCCGCCAACTACACGGCCTACCGCTTCACCGCTAGCGTCGTTGAGATGAGCGACGCCAAGGGTAGTTCTTCTGTGTTTTCTTTTAAGTTCCCCTCGATAGTCTCCATGGCCGTTTTCCTCGTCTTCGCGGCCCTCATGATATACGTGGACGCGTTCGCGTTGACCGATACCTATTGGAAGAGCAGGTCCCAAGAGGGGAGCAAGAAGAGGTGGGTGGGGGTGGCACTCTTGGTTATATTCAGTCTCCTCCTGATTTATTGGAGTATGGGTCTTTTAGGGGTGAGGATCGGTTGAGGTCCGAGGAGGTGTGAATGGTTGAGCGAGCCCGCGTACGACGAAGATGAGGAAGAGTTCGAGAGGGCGTGGTGGTATAAGAGAAAGCGCGCGAGACAGGTCTTCGCCCCCTTGCTTTACTTGACTTCTTGGCAATACAGGTTTTACAGGTTCCTCCAGAAGAGCCCAGAAGAAAGGAAGAAGCTGGTCGAAGCGAGGGCTAAAAAGATAAGAAAGCGCCCGGATTTCCCGATGGTGAGGGGGGAGGACGTAATAGGTAGGGAGGCTGAGCTGGCCAAGGTGATGGTCGGCGTTCACTATCACGTGTTCAGGAACAGGGAGCTGAGGAAGGCTTCACCCATCCCACCACCTAAGATATTCATAGTGAAGGGTGAGTCTGGGGCTGGTAAGAGCTTCTTCTGCGAGGCGGTGCAAAGGGAGGCCTTCGAAGAGGGTTTGAAGCAAGGCCTGATAATCAATTACCCCACGCTTAGGCCGCAGGAGGTTTACAGCATGTGGTACGGCAGCAGCGCGCAGAGGCTGAGCCAGTTCTTCGACGCCGCTTTCCTGCAGGCCAGCGTTATATTCATAGACGAGTTTCAGGCGTTTGGCAAGAAGTTCCAATCCTCGTCGGAGGTGGGGATGGAAGAGACGAGGGTGCAGACCGTGCTTTTGGAGAAGTTCGACGAGCTTCAAAAGAGGAACTACAGGACGGTCGTTTTGATCGCGACCAACGAATACGAGTCCTTGACGGAAACCCTCAGGAGAAGGGGCATAGTTGGCGTCATCGACTTGGACAGCGCCATGAGCAAGGACGTGCTCGTGAAGATAGCGCAGAAGGAGTGCCAGAGGTACGGCATAACTCTTTCTCCAGCGGCCATCGTTAACGCCCTTGAGGAATCGCTCAGGGCCCTGGGGGTTAGTTCCATAACTCCGGCCGACGTGGTGAACGCTTTCCAGGTGGTCGTCAACGCGAAGTCGGCGCCCATACAGGAGGGCTTCCTTCAGAGGCTCAGGGGGAAAGGTGATGATAAGCCTTTGCCTTCCCTGGCCTCGCTGGTGACTCTTGAGGACTTTCGCTCGGCAGCCAGGAAAATAAAGTCTTACACCGCGGGCGAGAAGACCGAGGCGGCCAAGAAATCGGTCATAAAGGTTAGGCCAAGGGAAAGGTATAACGACGTGGGCGGGTTGCACGGCGTTAAGGATGAGATAATGAAAGAGATAGGTTTAGCGCTGAACCCAGACCTGGCGGTAAAGGCCAACTACATACCCCCGAAGGGTTACTTGTTCTACGGGCCGCCCGGTACGGGTAAGACCCTCATGGCAAAGGCGCTAGCGGGCGAGAACGACGTTTGGTTTTACAACATAAGCGGCCCCTCCATAATACAAGGGATGTATGGTGATCCGGAAAAGACCATCAGGGATATATTCGACGACGCGAGGAAAAACGCCCCTTCCATAATATTCTTTGATGAGATGGACTCCGTTGCCCCGAAGAGGGGAACGCACGACCCGGTGATGGATAGGATAGTCTCTCAGCTCCTGACCGAGATGGACGGTTTCGTGCCGCTCACGGGTGTGGTGGTGATAGGTACTACAAACAGGATGGACGTCTTAGACCCAGCCTTGCTGGAACGCTTCACAAAACACTTCGAGTTTCCCTATCCCAGGACCCGGGATGAGAAGAGGGAGATAGTTGAGATCCACCTGCGCGGTTACAAGGATGCGCTGGCCCCGGGGTTGACGGTAGATCAAATACTAGACGTCTTCGAAAAGAAGACGCTTTCTCCCAGAAAAATAGAGGATACGATAAACGATGCGAACAGGCTGCGCGCCAAGGAGCTCGAGGCAATAGCTGAGCTCGTGACGGCGGCCAAAAGGGGAGATGAAGTGGCACTTCAAAACGTCAAGCAAATATTCGCGGCCGACCTAAAGCGGGCATCCGAGGTCCTTGGCTTTGAGGTGAGCGAAGCTGACTTGCAAAGGCTTGAGGAAATAACGCCCTCGAGTTATCCCCTGCGCCTTTACCATTTCGAGAAGGCGCTGGAAGGGGTTGAAGAAGAGGGAGTGGAGGAGGCCAGAGAGATGATAGAGTCAACCGTTAGGGCGGAGAAGCCCGAGGTGGGGAGGTCCTACGGTTTGGTGGCGCTGGGTGAGGCGGCCCAGACGGGATTGGTCAGCGTCATAGAGGTGCTGGTCAATCCGAACGGCAGCGGCAAGGTTTACGTGGTGGGGAGCGAAGCCGGGGAGAGCGTGAAGGCCAGCGCGGAAGATGCCTTCATATACTTGAACTCCATATCCTCGTGGAGGTACAAGAATTACGACGTATACGTTGAGCTGGTGACGCCGGCCAAAGGCATGGAAAAGCAACCCATAGGTTTTGGCGCCTCTGTTCCACCCGTCTCGGGTCCCTCGGCTGGGCTCGCCATCGGGATTGCCATGTTATCGGCCCTAATTGATGTCCCGGTTGACCCCTCAGTCGTTATAACCGGAGCGCTGACGGCAAAGGGCGAGGTCTGGCCCGTAGGGGGATTGGACTACCGCGGCAGCGGTAAGGTGGAGGCAGCGCTGAGGGATAAATACGCGAAGAAGTTGATCATACCGCAGTACAACTACGAGCACTTCGGGGACGTCGGCTTGCAAGACGTTTTGAAGAAGAGGCAAATCGAGGTGGTCCCGGTTCGCACGCTCATGGAGGCCGTCAAGGTCGCGTTGGTCGGTCAACCCGACCTCGATTACATCACGTCGGCCCTTAACGGTGAAGTGGTAGAGCGCGCATGAAGGCGGCCGCGCTGGTCCGGCTTTACGGTGTGGTGCAGGGAGTCGGGTTCCGCTTCTTCGCCCAGAGCCACGCCTACCAGTTATCCCTGACGGGTTTTGCTAGGAATGAAGACGATGGTTCGTTAACCGTATACGTCGAAGGGGAAAGGGAGGCCATAGCTAGCTTCATCGATCGCGTCATCAGAGGTCCTCGCCTTTCTCACGTCACGAGGTACGAGGTTTCTTGGCGCGAGTACACGGGTAAATACGGCGATTTCTACGTGGAGCGATGGGACCAATTGGATAGGATGCCGGCGGCGAGATTACGCGGTGAAGGGGCGGGAAGAGTGCCGTTGGCGCCTGGCGCCCCCAGCGCTTACTTGCTTTTCTTCCGGCTAGGGCATCGCTGCGTTGTCCGGGTACGCGGGGGAAGGGAATTCAAGTTGGAGCCCGGTTCTTACGTATACGTCGGTTCCGCCAAGGGAACGTTGCGGGCGAGGCTTATCAGGCACTTTGGCCCGAAGACGAGGTATTTTTGGAACGTGGACTACCTCACCGGTCAGGTGCGCCCGATAACGGTTCTTGTCCTCAACGGTCATTATGAAGAAAAGATGGTCGCTATGAGGCTCTCCCGTTGCCTCGGTTATATAGAGGGTTTTGGAAACGCCGACGATAAAAAAAGTCCATCCCACCTCTTCTTCGTGAGAGCTGGACTTGGAGAGGCTCTCGACGCCGTCTCGAGTTGCCTTCTGTCGTAACGATTTTAATATCTTATTCATGACTTCTTCCAGTTTCCTTAACCTGCGCAATTCTTCGCGGATTGCTTCTGGTCCGCCCAAGAGGCCCTGGAGTATGGCGGGGAAGTAGTCATCGTTCAGGAGATCGACCTCCTGTAACTCCTTCAAGAAGATTAGCTCCCCCGATAGGTCGTAATAGCGGCGGGCTGCTCCTTCTGCGTTGGGCTCAGTCCAGGATCTGATGATGCCCATGTCTTCCAGAATGGCTAGGTGGCGTATGAGCGCCTGTTGTCTTACCCCTACCTCTTTTACTAGCTCGCTCTGATACTTTGGCCCGCCGAGCAAGCATCTGAGGATCTTTCTTCTCGTCTCGTTGCTTAGTACCTCGAGCGGATCCGCGTCCCTCACCCCGTGCGTTCACCTATTGTATCTTTATTTCGTTACCGGGTTTCTGAAGCGGCTCTTTGGGTTTCAGCGTCACTTCGAGGACGCCGTTGTTGTAAGTAGCGCTGGCCGATGACACGTCTACGGGGACATCGAGCGGTATATCCGCCTCGTATTCTTTGTGCTCTCCTTTAGCCTCGACGTGTAGTTCATTCTCGTCGGCTGTGAGGTGTATTTGTTCCTTACTCACCCCAGGCATCTCTATGTAAACCTTGATTTGGTTGTTTTTCTTGTCCTCCATCACGTCGTAGTAGGGTTCGATGGCCTTGGTTTCCAGCAGACCTCTCCGGCTTGGCTTCACGTTGCCGAATTGCTTGAAGACGGGCTTGCCATCAGGTCCGACGCTCACGGAAAAGCCGTAAATGTAGGGGCCAAACGAGAAGTCCTCTCTGCGGATGCGGCCCTTCGCCTCGTCGAATATGCTATCTATCATGGCGTCGGCTTCTTCGGATATCCTCTCGAATTCGTCCATCAGCTCGTCGAACCAATCCCTTTCCCTATCTCTTCTTCTCTCCGACATGTTTGGTCTATCACTATTAGTGATAGACCTATTTAAGCATATCGCTCTTGGACCAGCTCGGTGAGGGCGGAGCGTTGAACGAACTTTTGAACGGGCCCGCCGAGGCGCCGGAATTCTACTCGACTCGTGGTATAATTTCGGGATCTGCGGACAAATGGATTCACAGGTGGTGTTAAAGGGTCCGAAGTGTTAACTTTTTATGCGAGGGCGCGAGCGAACATATGTGGAAGTTTATTTCCTCGAGGTTCGCTACCAGAGAGGAGAAATTAGCCGTCGCCCGTCTTTTCATACAGTATGGGCTTAGTGTCCGCAACGGTAAGATATACTGCGGAGAGATCGAGATACCTACGGCCAAAGTGGCCGCCGTGGCGCATGTGGATCGCAGGACGGTTACGTCGACGGTCAGAATGATGGAGTCGGATCCGACCCTCTACAAGATCTTTTCGCAGCTTGAGCCGAGCGGTAGTAGCTTGAAAAAGGTGGCCAAGAACTTCAACTGGAGCGTTATCGAGATAACCCCCACCGATGCCTCGAAACCCGGCATCCTATCGGGTGTGGCTTCGTTGGTGGCCTCCAGAAATTTGAGCATAAGGCAAGCCATAGTTGACGACGTGGAGTTGAACCCCAACCCGAAGCTGACGATCGTGGTAGAAGGTCAGCTGCCAGCTGATCTGATATATGAGATTAGGAAGGTTGATGGAGTGGCCAGCCTTAGCATACTTTGAGGAATTCTTATATACGTTGTTCCATTACCCTTAGGATGCTTTCAAGGGTGTCGCAATCTTGAGCGAGACGAGCTTTAGGCACGTGGTTCGGATGGTGGGGTTTGACCTCCCCGGTGACGTGAAGGTACCTTATGCTCTGTCAAGAATAAGGGGGGTTGGGATCAACCTAGCACTGTCGCTCTGCAAGCAGCTGGGTATCGACCCATCCCTGAGGCTGGGGGAGGTGGAGGAGGCCAAACTTGAATCTCTTGAGCGCGTATTAAGGGATAAGAAGCACCCGGCATTGCCCCTGTGGTTCAAGAATAGGCGTTCCGACGTTCTCGAAAATGAGGACATGCACCTCATAGGTTCCGAGCTTTTGATGGGAGTAAGGGGCGACGTCGAGTTGCTCAAGCGTATAAAGTGCTGGAGGGGTGTGAGGCACTCTCTTGGGCTTAAGGTTAGGGGGCAGCGCACTAGGGTCACTGGCCGGTTCGGGCGCTCGGTCGGTGTATCCAAGGGTAAGCTCAAGCAGGCGGCGGCCCCATCGGCTGCCCAGGCCGAGCAGAAGTGATCAAGATGGGAGATATTAAAAAGCCAAGAAAAAAGTGGAAGGGCCCCACGAACCCGTGGTTGCTGAGCTCTCTTCAGGGCGAAATGCAGCTCATGGGGAAGTACGGGCTGAGGAACAAAAAGGAACTTTACGTGGCGGAGGCCGTTGCCCGGAAGTACAGGAGGATGGAGCGCGGTTTCTTCGCGCTCCCGCCCGAAGAGAGGGCAAAGAACGAAAGCGAGCTAATAGGCCGCCTTTATAAATTGGGTTATTTGGATTCCCCTCAGGGTACTTCCGATTCGGTTTTGTCCATGGGCGTTGAGGCAGTGCTGAACAGGAGACTTCAGTCCTTGGTGGCGCAGAAGGCCGGTATTTCTTATTTCGCGGCTAGACAACTCATAGTTCACGGTCACGTCCGCGTCTTTGGGAGGGCGATCAGATCTCCTGGAGCGCTGATAAGCCGCGACGATGAGAAGGGAATAGAAGTTCCCGTACCTTTGTTAGAAAAAGTTAAGGGGGAAGCTGGAAATTCAGGGGAAAAAGAAGATTAGGTGATTTAATTTGACGGAAAATTTAAATTGGGGTATAGCATGGATATATAGCTCCTTCAGCAATACTTTGATTTATATAACAGATATAACTGGAAGGGAGCTCATAGCCAAGAAGTCCGGCGGAGAAGTGGTGAAGGCCGATAGGGAAAAGCCGTCGCCTTACGCGGCCACTCAGGCCGCGATTGCAGCTGCGAGAGAAGCAAAGGAGAAGGGGATAAACGCCCTCAAAGTCTACGTTCGCGCTCCTGGCGGACACGGGAGTAAGACGCCGGGGCCAGGGGCCCAGGCCGCAATAAGGGCATTGTCAAGAGAGGGCTTCTTCATAGGGGTAACCGAGGACATCACTCCCCTACCGCATGACACCACGAGAAGGCCCGGCGGCAGAAGGGGTAGAAGGGTATGAGCGAGAAAGGGCCGTCGCTTACCGTGCTTAGAAGGGATGGCCCTGCTTACCAAGTCCTCTTGGCTGGCGTGAGCAGCGCGGTGGCCAATACCGTCCGCAGAGCTATGATGGCTTACGTGCCAACCCTCGCCATCGATGAGGTCATTTTCGATGAGAACAGTACGTCCTTTTACCGCGAATACATAGCTCATAGGCTTTCCCTTATCCCCATAAAAACCATCATGAGCTACGCGGAGCTCGCGGATAACTATTTCGAACCTAAGGCAGAGGTCGACATGGTGCTCGACGTCAGGGCGACGGGTGACACCACCGTTTACGCCTCTGAGTTGAAGTTCCCCGATGGCAGCGTTGCCACGGATCACCCGAGGATCCCCATCATTTCGATGACGAACGGTCAGAGTTTGAGGGCGGAGATAAGGGCGAGGATTGGGACGGGGAGGGAGCACGCCAAATGGCAGCCAATAAGCGCCGCCTCGGTGGTGGACTACCCCGTGATTGAGTTGAAATCGGAGTGCGATGATTGTTCGAAATGCGCTGAGGCCTGCCCAACGGGCGCCATCGGGGTCGAGGGCGGCCGCCTCGTGGTCAGGGACGAACTCGCCTGCACGCTTTGCGAGGCCTGCGTTGAGGCGTGCCCCGAGGCGATTTCGGTCAAGGGTGATAAGGAAAGACATGTGTTGTCCTTTGAGTTGAATGGCCAGCTGGACGCCCGGACGACGTTCATGACCGCATTGGAAATACTCAATAGGGAGTTAAGTAATATACTGTCTCAATTGGAGGTGCTCGTGAGTGAGGAGAAAGCCAACTAATCCGGAAATAATCGCCTCGATCGCAGCTCTTTACGCCAGCGGGGAGGGGATGATGAAGACTATAGCGGAGGAGCTAGAAAAAGGCTCTGCGACTAGGGTTTGCGTAGACGTAGGGAAGCTGGCCAAGCTCTACGGCGATCACAAGGGTGTGGCGATCCCAGGTAAGGTGCTCGGTTGGGGAGAGGCCGCTATCCCCATGAACGTCGCCGCCGTTTCGTTCTCGAGGAGTGCCAGGGAAAAGATCGAAAAGAGCGGTGGTAGGTGCTACTCGCTTCACGAGTTAGCCTCCTTGGAGGGCGCTCCATCTGGTTGGCTTTTGGTGAAGTGAAAATTAAAAGTGGTGAAGATTTTGAAAAATTTCGTCCCGGATTTGGTCCTTGATGCCACTGGCGCCATAGAGGGGAGGCTGGCCTCTGTGACGGCCAAGGCATTGGTTGAGGGTAAGAAGGTCGCCGTGGTTAACGTCGAAAAGGCGGTCATATCTAAACCCATAGACTCGGTGGTCAAGTGGCTGCAGCCCTGGTACGGGATACACTCCTGGATAAATCCCAGGAGGTACAGCCCCAGAAAGTACATGACCCCGGAGGGCTATTTCAGGACCTCCGTGAGGAATATGCTGCCTATCGACCAGATGAAGGGAAGGGAAGCGTACAAGAGGCTAAGGGTATACGAGGGGGTTCCTCAGGAACTGTCCTCTTTCGTGGCAGAGAAGAAGGAGGAAGTGCTCTGGCACGGAAAGGAAGGCCATTCCACTACGCTTTTGGAGTTGGCCGCTTATTATGGCAGGAAGAGGGTTGAGCACGCTTGAGCGAGACCGCTGCGGTAAACAAAGTAGTTGTGGCTTCAGGCAAGAGGAAAAAGGCCGTGGCCAGGGCGGTGATCAGGCCGGGCGCGGGACGCTTCTTGATCAATGGGTACCCCATGGAGCTTCACCCGAACTCTCAGGTGAGGTCTCAGCTTAAGGTCCTTTACGAGGCTCTCAGGCCGTACAGCGACAAGGTAGACGTCGAGGTGACGAGCGAGGGTGGAGGCTACATGGGGCAATACCAGGCCAGCGTTTATGCCATAGCCCGGGGTATTTACCAGTTCTTCGACGGTGACGAGTCCATCAAGAGGGCGTTACTGGAATTTGACCCGCACGCCCTAAGCGGGGATCCGAGGGAGAAGGAACCCAAGAAGTTCGGTGGCAAGGGCGCCAGAAGGAGGTTCCAGAAGTCTTATAGGTGAGGTGTCTGCTGTGCTCTTCCCCGTTAGGTGTTTCACGTGTGGGGCGGTCATAGGGGACAAGTGGGAGGACTACGAAAAAGGCATAAAGGAGGGCAAGTCTCCGGCTCAGGTACTGGATGAGTTGGGAATAAAGAGGTATTGCTGCAGGAGGATGTTCCTCACGTATTACGACCTGGCCGACCAGGTGGTTGAGTACTCCAGAAAGGGAGAACCTTAAAGGTCGCGAGATGACAAAACTATGTCATCGTCTTCCGATGAAACCGAGAGGCAGAACATAGAAGGCGAATTACTGGTACCTCAGGAGACCTACATGCTGAGTGGTATACACATAGGGACAGAAGCTGAAATAAGGGCGATGAGGGGATTCGTTTACAAGGTGAGGGATGACGGTATACACATATTCGACCTGAAGAAGATCGACGAAAGGATAAGGGTGGCGGGTAGGATGCTGGCGAGGTATGAGCCAAGCAGCGTTTTGGCGGTTGCGGCGTCCCGCTTTGCCGTAAGGCCGGTCCAACGCTTTGCCGAGTTCACGGGCGCTAAGGGATTCGTGGAGCGCTTCACGCCTGGAATGCTTACGAATCCCAACCTCCCCGGTTACATGGAACCGCAGGTGATCCTTCTTTCGAATACCGAGGGAGGTAGCCAGGTGGTGTCCGAAGCCGCGCTGGCAGGCATCCCCTTGGTGGCCTTTTGCGATAGCAATAGCCCCGTCGATTACGTTGACCTCATAATCCCCATGAACAACAGGAGTAGGAAGTCGCTGGCCTTGGCATATTGGCTTTTGGCCAGACAAGTGCTTCGCGAGAGGGGACAACTGGGCGCCCAGGAAGACCTTCCGGTCTCCCCAGATAGTTTTGAAACGGAGGCCGAGGAGGGGGGCGTTGAGCGAACGGCGCGAATCCGGCGGGCTTACGGTTTTGAAGATTGGCGGTAGCGTTATAACCCATAAGGAATTGGAATTTTCTCCAAACGGCGAAGCCATAAAGCGTTTGGCGGGTGAACTTTCGGCCTCTCTGGCTTTGGGGCGCCTGCTGATCGTGCACGGTGGAGGTTCGTTCGGTCATCCGGTGGCCTCCCGTTATTCGTTGAAAAGTGGGTTTTCTTCCGGCGCCCCAGCAACGGCGTTGATCGAGGTTGAGGAAGCCATGAAGGCTCTGAACGCGCTCGTGGTAGAGGAGTTTTTGCGGGCGGGCCTCCCGGTCTTCGCGGTGCAAAGCTTTGTAGTCTTCAAGGCCAAGGGAGGGGAAGTAAGTGCGTTGAACGCTGAAATTTTTTCTAGGCTTCTCTCATTTGGCCTGATCCCAGTTTGCTACGGCTCGTTGGTCTTGGACGATGAGCTCGGATACACGATTGTCTCTGGCGATGATATGGCTGTGAAGCTGGCTGTCGAACTCGGCGCCCGTTCCCTCGTTTTTGTGAGCGACGTGGAAGGGGTATACGACAGGGATCCGAAGATTTATGAGGGCGCTAGGCTCCTAAAGGAGGTCAGCCTTTCTCGCGATCGCCCGGAATTCGGTGAGGTCAGAGACGTGACCGGAGGTATAGGTAACAAGCTTAAAAAGGCGGGACCTGCTGTGGAGGCCGGAATAGATGTAAGGGTGGTCAGTGGTGTTGTGCCAGGGAGGCTGTCCTCAGCGCTGAAAGGCGAAGACGTTGGGACAAAATTGATCCCGTAGGTGCTGAAGATGGGCGACTCGAACTCGTCTGTTGCGGGAAGGAAAAGGGACCACATAAGGATAGCGTTGGGTGGGGACGTGGTACCTCCCAGGTTTAGGGATCAGTTCGACGAGGTAGTCCTGATCCACGAGGCGCTCCCTGAAGTGAGTTTCTCCGACGTGGACACGTCCATCGATTTTCTCGGTAAAAAGCTATCCGCCCCGCTCTTGGTGGGGGCGATGACGGGGGGAGAGGCGGGCACTGACATCATAAATGCCAACCTAGCCGAGGCCGTGGAGGAGCTGGGGCTGGGCATGGGTGTAGGAAGCCAGAGACCGGCCCTTATGGATCCTTCCGTGGAGTATACATTCAGGATCGTCAGGGATAGGGCCCCCAAGGCCTTGCTTTTGGCGAACCTAGGGGGTTCAAACGTCTTCAAGATGAAGCCAAGCGAAATCCGCAGGGCCGTGGAAATGATAGGGGCTGACGCGCTCGAAATCCACCTGAACATGTTGCAAGAGCTCGTACAGCCGGAGGGCGAGCCGGACTTTCGTGGGCTAGAAGAAAGCCTCGACGCGATATGCGATGAAGCAGGCGTCCCCGTCCTGTTGAAGGAGACCGGTTCGGGCATATCCATGGAGACGGCCAAAAGGCTCGAGGATAAAAAAGTGTTCGGATATGACATAGGGGGGGCTGGGGGGACTTCTTTCGCGGTAATCGAGGGTAAGAGGCGCGATGACGACCTGGCCCTGCCGTTCTTCGATTGGGGGATACCCACGGTCGCTTCGTTACTCGAGGTCAGGTCGGTCAGCGATAAGCCCATAATCGCTAGCGGTGGGCTCAGGAACGGGTTGGACGCGGTGAAGTCCTTGGTGCTCGGCGCTACGGTGGCCTCCATGGCTCGCCCCTTGCTGAGGCCAGCCACGCGCTCTTCCGAGGACGTTAAGCGGGTCCTCATCACGGTCCAAAAACAGATGAGGATGGGTATGGCATTGGTGAACGCCAGGAACGTGGGCGAACTAAGGAAGACGAAGTACGTGCTACTTGGTAGCATGGAAAGCTGGGCCCGCCAGAGGGGGTTGGTCACTTCGGCGCCTCGACGGGGTTTGGCCCGGAAAAAAAGCGGATTGGGTAGTGGCGCATTAAGCGACCCCGGTTCTGGGAAGTGCACGACTGTCGCTCAGAGCTTCCCGGATTTTGCATTAGGTTACTTCGCTTATGGATACCGGCCCCCTCCCCGCCCTGAGGGGCGAGGCTCGTCGTCCTTTCGTCACGCGGTAACGGCGTCATGCGCGAACGGAAAACCGATAAATAAATCAGATAAATTTAAATAAGTAATTAAATATCGATTAAACAAAACGTCAGGTTTTTACCCGAAGCCTTTTCTTGGCAGTCACTTCTGCCACGAATTTGCAATCGGATAGCTGCCCAGGAAGGACGCGTTCAACAGACCTGGCTATGAAGATGACGTTCGGCTAAACGTTTCTGCGCGCGGATTGCGCGGTCGGAAATCCTAAATGCTGGTTATGGTCTAACGCGAAGCTTACTATGCAAAGCACATCGGGGAATATCAAAGACGTTGAAGCGGAGATCGCGGAAGTGCTTTCCGGCCAACCCTCGATTCTCTTCGAGGCCGCCAGTTATCTGATATCAACCGGCGGGAAACGGCTGAGGCCTAGGTTGCTTTTGGCTTTCAATCGTATGTTCGGGGGAGATAGGGAAAGCGCGGTGAGGGCGGCCGCTTCTATTGAAATGCTTCATAACTTCACGCTCATACACGATGACATAATGGATAAAGACGAAACTCGGCATGGGGTGCCGACCACTCACGTGAAGTTCGGCGATGCTATAGCCATATTGGCCGGCGACGTACTCCAGTCCGAGTCGCAAATGGAGATGGCTAGGGCGGCGCAAGCGTTGCCCAGCCAGAAGGCCCGTCACCTTTTGGGGGTTCACGCCCACATATCAACGGAAATAGCCAAAGGGCAAACCATGGATATGCAGTTCGAGGGGATGCGGTATGAAGCCTTCACACCTAAGCTGTACTTTTCCATGATAAGGCTGAAGACGGCGATCCTTTTCTCTCACTCCTGTTGGGTAGGGGCTTACTTGGCCGGTGCGCAGGCGAGGTCTGCTAAGGCGGCCGCGGCCTTCGGGATGGATCTGGGCATGGCCTTTCAGATGGCTGACGATATACTGGGACTTGTGGGAGATCCCTCGGTCACTGGTAAGCCGGTTGGCAGCGACGTCAGGAACGGGAAAAAAACCATGCCCATATTGTTGGCGGTGAGAAACGCTCGGGGCCAGGAAAGGGAAAAGCTGCTCTCCCTTCTTGAGAAGAGAGATCCTTCAGCCACGGACATAATCGTGAAAGCTGGCGGTATTGATGCCACGAGAGATTTGATGGAGCGTTACCGCCTGCGGGCGGAATCTCAGCTATCCTCCCTTCCGGATAACGGGGCGCGGGAGGAGCTGAAGGAGCTCCTGTATTCTTCTTTGGTGAGGGAAAAGTGAGCCTAGAGGACGAGGTCATGCTGTTGGCCGCGCTTAACGCGGCCCAGCACGGTAAGGCGATGCAGGGTCCAGTAATGAATGCATTGCTGTCTGCTCACCCAGAGCTTAGATCTGAGGTCAAGAGGGTCGCGGACCTGGTCGGGGATGCCGTGACCAGGGTTAACGGGATGACTCGCGATCAGTTGATGGCCGTTTTGAGTCAGCTTGAGCCGCTTCGGCGGGAACAAGAAGAGAGGATGAAGGAAATTAAGAAGAAGGAAAAGGAGGAAGGGGGCAGCCCGCTTCCAGCTTTGCCCGGGGCTGAGGAGGGGTCGGTAGTTACCCGCTTTGCCCCGAATCCGGACGCCCCGCTTCACTTGGGGAACGCGCGGGCCCTCGTGCTTTCCGCCGAGTACGCGAGGCTATACAAGGGGAAGTTTATCCTCAGGTTTGAGGACACGGACCCTCACGTGAAGCCCCCCATCCCGGAAGCTTATGAATGGATAAGGGAAGACGTAAGGTGGCTTGGCTATAGCTGGGACAAGGAATGGGTGCAATCTCAGCACCTCTCGAACTACTACGACGTGGTTAGGCAACTGATCCAAAAAGGCGCGGCCTACGTATGTACTTGTAGCGCCGAGCACTTTCAACAGCTGAGGAGGATGGGAGATGCTTGCCCCCACAGAGGAGAGAGCCGGGAGGAAGCCCTTTCGCTGTTTGAGAAAATGGTCAGCGGGGGCTTTGATGAGGGAGAAGCGGTCGTTAGGATGAAAACTGATATGAAGCTTCCGAACCCGGCCCTTCGCGATTTTCCCCTGATGCGCGTTGTTAATCCCAAGAGGCATCCCCATCCAATGCTAAAGGACGGGGCTTGGGCCTTTCCCCTTTACAACCTATCCGCCGCCGTGGACGATCACCTTTTGGGGATCACTCACGTGCTCAGGGGTAAGGAGCACATGACGAACGATAGGGCGCAGGGTTATATCTATGAGGCCATGGGATGGAAACAACCCTTCTCAGTCGAGCACGGTAGGCTCATGCTGGAGGGTATCCCCTTGAGCAAGAGCCAAGTAAGAAAGGCCCTAGCGGGTGGCGTGTACAACGGCTGGGATGACCCCCGCCTTGGTACGTTGATGGCCCTTAGGAGGAGGGGTTTCTCTCCGAAAGCCATAATCGACCTCATGATCGAGGTGGGACCCAAGCCAACCGACGCGATGATAAGCTGGGATAACTTGTACGCCTTGAACCGGAGGTACCTGGAACCAATTTCTCGCAGGTACTTCGTTGTGAGGGATCCCGTGATGATAAGCGTAGAAGGTTTGGGCGATAGGGTGGTAGAGGCCCTGTTACACCCGGATCATCCGGAAATGGGTAAAAGGCGGATCGAGGTGAGGGGGGGCAAGGTATTCGTGCAAAGGGATGACCTTGGCGGGCCGGGGACGGTCATCAGGTTGATGGAGCTGGCTACCGTGAAATATTTGGGAGAGGGAAAGGCTTCGCTTTTGGATATAGGTCCCGAGCAATCGGTAACGGAGGGTATAACGAGGGTGCACTGGGTGCCGGTAGCGTCGGCCTTACCCGTCAAGGTAGTGACTCCTGACGGTTTGATCGACGCCTTAGCCGAAAATAACATATCCGCCGAAGGAGTTAATTCAACCGTTCAGATGGTGCGCTGGGGTTTTGCTAGGGTTGACCTTGCGGAACCGGGCGAATTCACGCTGTATTTCGCGCACCGCTAAGCCGAGCCCCGGAAATCAAGTCCTTCCCATTTTATTCTTCTTATCTCGGATACCTTATGTCGATTGTTGGGTCCCGACAGATAGGCCCCCACTTGGATTTGGCTTGGCGTCACGTTTTGCATTGGCTACTACGGGGGCAACGAATCCCGGTTTCAGTGAAGGTAAAGGTGAAGGCGAAGGTGAAGGCGAAGGCGAAGGCGAAGCGCCCGTTTATCAGACGAGGAGTTAACGCCCTTTTTGCGTTGCAGCAGTTGAGACCTGGGAAAAGGCTGGCAGGGATGAAAACGAGAAATTGGATGAGGGATTAGTTAGACGGAGGATTATAAAGGAGGGGTCAATAAATGGGGGACCAAGGCGGCAAACTCCACTAAGGTTAAAAGGGGGGAAGCTCTCTTGTCAAATTGAGCATCATAAAATATGAACTATTCTTTGACGTGGACTGGCAGAACTCTCACTATACGTGTCGCGAGAAATTGTTCTTGGACCGGCCAGAAGAGCTCACGCTCGACGCCGTGGGGATGAAGATCAGGGGCGTTGAGGTTGACGGCTCGGCCAGGCCCTTTTCATACGATGGTAAGCTGCTGAAATTAGGTAACGTCTCTAGCAGAGCTGAAATAGAGTTCGAAAGGGACGTGCCCGAGGAGCTCATGGGTTTTTACAGGGCTCCCTACGACGGCGGCTATATCATGACCACTCACTTCGAGCCCGATGGGGCGCGGTTGATGTTCCCTTGCCAGGACGAGCCCTCGAAGAAGGCGAGGTTCAAGCTCAACGTGAAGGTCGATCCCGATCTGGACGTGATCTCCAATATGCCCCCCGCGCGCGTGGAGGAAGGGGAGGGTAAGAAGTCCGTCGAGTTTCAAGAGACTCCACCGATGTCAACTTACCTGCTTTATCTGGGCATAGGGAAGTTCGATCAGTTGGAGGACTCCTTGGGGGACACGAAGCTTTACGTGGCCGCTTTTTCGGGCAAGTCCAAGAGGGGGCGCTTCGCCTTGGAGGTGGCGAAGAAGGCGCTGAAGGCGTACTCCGAGTACTTCGGTATACCTTACCAATTGCCGAAGCTGCACCTCATCGCGGTGCCGGAATTCGCCATGGGCGCCATGGAGAACTGGGGGGCAATAACTTTCAGGGAGACTGCCCTGCTGGCCGATGAGAAAAGCGGTGAAACCGCGCGTAGGGGTGTGGCGACCACCATAGTTCACGAGCTGGCCCACCAGTGGTTCGGCGACCTGGTCACCATGAAGTGGTGGGACGACCTATGGTTGAACGAGAGCTTTGCTACCTACCTAAGCTATAAGGTCGTGGACGGGATCTTCCCAGAGTGGCAGGTGATGAGCGAGTTCTTATCTTCCGAGACCTCTGGCTCGTTGCTGGTCGATTCTTTGAGTTCGACTCATCCAATTCACGTGGAGGTTAGGAACGAGACGGAGGCGGAGCAGATTTTTGATGCCATAAGCTACGGAAAAGGCGCCAGCGTGCTGCGCATGATCGAGAGCTACATGGGCGAGGAGGAGTTCAAAAAGGGATTGTCGGACTTCCTGAAGCGCTTCTCCTACTCCAACGCTACCGCGAGCGACCTCTGGGATGCGCTTGAGAAGGCGTCGGGCAAGCCAGTTTCAAAGATCATGAGTGCTTGGGTGAACAAGGCCGGGCATCCCGTGATCGCGATCGCGGGCTCGGGGAGTTCGGTGGCCCTTTCCCAAAGGGGATTCAGGTTCTTGGGCAACTGGACCGACTCGTGGCCGGTGCCCCTCGTTTACGTAAGCGATGGGGATCTCTACTCCACGCTGCTTGAGAAGGACTCGGCGATAAGGGTTGGTAAGTCGTTCAAGCTCAACGCCGATGGCGCTGGTTACTACCGGGTGCTATATCAGGATTGGGGACGGGCTCTCTCGGCCTGCAGGAACGCCTACGACCAGTGGAACGTGATCTCCGACATGTACGCGCACTTGTTGCAAGGTGTCGTCGGCATCGATCAGTACCTGGGTGCGATAAGCGGTTTTTCGGGCACCGAAGACGCACTTCTCTCTCAGGAGATTTCCTCCCAGCTTGGTATGCTGTACGCGGTTGTGCCGGATGCGGTGAGGGAGGCCAGCGCGAGCTGGCACAGGAGCCAGGTCGACCTTTGGCAAGGCAAGGAAAACGCGGGCTACATGGTGGGAAGGCTTGCCCGCAGGCTGGTGCTCGTAGATCGCGAGTACGGCGTGTCGTTATCCTCTAAGGATTACTGGTCCGTCCCTCCTGATCTCCGCCAAGCCTCCGCTTTGGCGAAAGCCGTCTGGTCCAGTAAACCCTTCCAGGAGCTCAGAGAGCTTTACTCGAAGGCCGACGAGGAAGACCGCACTCGCCTTTTGCACGGAATGATGGCCATAAGGCGGCCCGACGACTTCAGGCGTGCCCTCGATTTCTTGCTCACGAAAGACGTGAGGAAGCAGGACCTCAGGCAGGTTGTGGCCGCCGCCAACAACGTCCACAACAGGAAGGTCGCCTGGGACTGGTTTAAGGCTAATTTCCCGTTGCTGAGGAAGGTCTTTTCCTCCAGCGGGGTTTTGCCGGGTCTCATATCCTCTCTCATCCCATACGTTGGAATAGGCTCCGAAAGCGACGTTTCGAAGTTTTTCGAGGAAAACGATATCCCCGAAGCGATTATGGGGATAAGGGTAGCGCTGGAGCTGCTTCAGGTCTATTCCAGGTTGAACCGCGCCCTCGAGACCGGGCCCTCACCTTAACGCCGGGGCTCGGCAGCGCTGCGGTCGTTTTGTGGGCGGTGCGCCGAGAAGCTTTCCGGTAATCTTTACTTTGGGGCGGGTGGGGAGCGGCGCGGGCCGCCTGAGCGCAAGACACACGCTTATAAGCCGCAAGACTATTGAACTGGGTGGATGATCGTGAGTAAACCCGTTTACGTGAAGTTCGAGACACCGGCAGAATTGTCGGATCGCGCGCTTGAAGCCTTGAGGAAGGCGAGAGACAAGGGCAAGATAAAAAAAGGTACGAATGAGGTAACTAAAACCGTGGAAAGGGGAAAAGCGCTGTTAGTCGTGATAGCGGAGGACGTGCAGCCGCCAGAAGTGGTGGCCCATTTGCCGCTACTGTGCGACGAAAAGAAGGTCCCTTACGTTTACGTGGGCTCCAAGAAGTCCTTGGGAGAAGCGGTGGGCCTTGAAGTGGCCACTGCCGCAGCTGCCATAGTGGACGCCGGTGACGCGGCCAGCATAGTACAAGAGGTAGCCGAGAAGGCCACCTCGCTTAAGGGCCAGAAGTAAGCGGTAGGTGTTCGGCTTGAGCGAGGAGGCCCCCACGCCGGCTGTGGTCGTGCAGATAATGGGCAGGACCGGCTTCACGGGCGAAGTCACGCAAGTCAGGATGAGGGTACTGGAGGGCCGCGATAAGGGTCGGGTCCTGACCAGGAACATATTGGGACCAGTGAGGCTTGGTGACATACTCCTTCTCAAGGATACGGAGAAGGAGGCCAGGAAGCTCACGGCGAAGAAGTGATCTTTTTTGAGGACGTACAATTGCGCTTTTTGCGGAAAAGAGATAACCCCGGGTACTGGGCTCACATTTGTGAGGAATGACGGGACTGTGCTGCATTTTTGCTCTTCCAAGTGCAAGAGGAACGCGCTGAAGCTGCACAGGAGCCCGAAAAAGGTAAAGTGGGTCATCAAGGCCGGGAAGAGCGATTCCGCTAAGGCAGCGCGAGTGGTGAGTTCAGATGGCCCAGGCCAAGGGGGGTCAGGACCTGACGTCCGAAGAACAGACCACGTTTGTTATGGTTAAGCCCGATGGTGTGCGCAGAGCGCTCACGGGTGAAGTCATAAGGAGGATAGAAGGTAAGGGTCTGGAGATCGTGGCCATGCGCAAGCTGCGCATGAGTTTATCACAGGCGCAGGAGCTTTACGCCCCGCACGAGGGGAAGTCCTTTTATGAGGGCTTGATCTCGTTCATTACGTCTGGTCCCGTGGTGGTCATGGCCGTGAGGGGGAGGAAAGCCATTGCCGCCGTCAGGAACCTAATAGGTAGCACAGACCCCATTTCCGCCTCCCCTGGGACCATAAGGGGAGACTTCGGGTTGGAGGTACAGGAAAACGTGGTACACGCGTCCTCTAGCCCTGAAGACGCCACCAGAGAGTTGGCTATCTTTTTCGGCGCCGATGAGCTAGCTCCTCAGGAGGTGAAGAGTTGAGACAGCCCATAGTGGTGGTCTTGGGCCACGTCGACTCGGGCAAGACGACCCTCCTCGATAAAATAAGGGGGACCGCGCTGCAGCTCCGCGAGGCTGGGGGCATGATCTGCGGGGTATCCGCGGATGCCAAACTCAGCACATAGGGGCTAGCTTCATCCCGAGCGACGTTATAACCCAGATAGCGGGCGACCTGATGAAGCAATACAGGTTCTCGTTAGAATTCCCAGGACTCCTTTTCATAGACACGCCTGGGCACGAGGTTTTCATGAACTTAAGGAAAAGAGGAGGGTCTATAGCTGATTTCGCGGTGCTCGTGGTGGACGCGATCAAGGGGTTTGAGCCCCAAACGGACGAGGCCGTCGAAATACTGATCGAGAAGAAGACACCTTTCCTCGTTGCGCTCAATAAAATAGATAGGATAGCTGGCTGGGTAAGTCCGAAGGGGATCTCGGCGCCCCAGCCATTCTCGGTCTCGATCAGATCTCAGCCGGAGGCCGTGAAGAGGAGGCTTGAGACGGCCGTTTACTCCGCGTCGGCCTCGCTTTCCCGCCACGGGCTTTCCGCCGACCTCTTTTCTAGAGTGAGCGACTTCTCTAGGGTGGTGGCCATAGTGCCGGTCAGCGCACTGACTGGCGAGGGGCTCCCAGAGCTGTTGGTGTTGACGGCTGGGTTGACGCAACGCTACATGGGGAAGAGGCTCAGCGCCGGCACGAGGGAAAACGAGAAGGGAAGGGGGGCGGTGCTCGAGGTAAAGGAAGAAAAGGGCCTTGGTACAGTTCTAGACGTGCTTTTGTACGAGGGCAAAATGGAAAAGGGCGATCTAGCGGTCGCCGAGGGAATAGAGGGGCCCTTAATAGGTAGGATCAAGGGTATCTTCACGCCCGCGCCTCTGGCGGATACGCGCTTCCAGGTTTCGCTGGTGGAGAGACCGTCGGTCGAGGCGGCGGTGGGCGTGAGGGTAGTCCCGGATGACCCCCTTAAGGCCGCCCTACCGGGGTCCCCCCTCATAATCTTGGGCCCCTCGGCCTCAGATTCGCTCTTGCAGCGGGCCGTCTCCGAAGTGAAGCTGGAAACCGACGTAACCATAACCTCTGACGTTAATGGGGTTGTGGTGAAGGCGGATACCTTTGGTTCGTTGGAAGCCGTGGTGGCCGCCATAAAGAAGAGGGGCATCCCCGTGAGGTTGGCCACGCTGGGCGCGGTTTCTAAAAAAGACGTGGTGGAAGCTTCGGTGGTCAAGGAAAAGGACTACGTACACGGGTTCATAGCGGCCTTCAACGTGAAGGTCAGCGCGGACGCGCAGGCCGAGGCGGAGAGCAGAGGAGTGACGGTCATCACCGCGAACCTGATCTATCAGCTCCTGGACTCCATCGAGGCTGAGGTCAAGAAGCGGGGCGAGGAGTTGAAGAAAGCCGAGCTCGGCAAGCTGAACAGGCCAGTGGAGGTTCACCTCCTTCCCCAATACGTGTTCCGGAGGGCCTCGCCCATAATAGTTGGCGTGAGGGTTATCGGCGGAACGCTTAAGCCACAGAGGGCTTTAATAGATGAAAGCGGTGAAAAAGTGGGGGAGGTGCTCCAATTACAGGATAGAGGGAAGGTGTTAGAAGAAGCCGGCGAGGGATCAGAAGTAGCCATGTCCATAAAAACGCCGTACGCGTTGGGCAGACAGATAAAAGAGGACTCCGTTTTGTTTGGCGACATGAGCGAGGAAGAAGCCGTAACGCTTTATACCAAGTACAGGTCCGAGTTAAGCCAGGGCGAGATCACAGCCTTGCTGGACCTCGTAAGGGTTAAGCGGAAGAAAGACCCGAGTTGGGGGATGCTGATTGCCCGAATTCGAGGTCAACATTTCCGATGGCAAGGGCAAGACTACCAGCGTACAGGCTAAGGGGCCCGCAGCGAATACCCTGATCGGCATGAAGATAGGGGACGAGGTGGCAGGTGATGTGTTCGGGTTGCCCAAGCAGGTACTCAAGATAACCGGGGGAAGCGACAAGAGCGGCTTTCCCATGATCCCTTGGCTTCCCGGCGGCGCCAAGAGGCAGATCTACGTCAGGAAAAAGGACACCAGGGAGAAGAGGTGGGTTCGCGGGAACACGATAACCGAGGAAGTAGTCCAGGTCAACATGGTAGTGGTGGGGGAAAACAAGCCCACCGATGGGAGCGGGGCTCGACGAGGCTCTTCTGCCCTGCTCCGAAGGGACGATAGGGTAAATAATGGGGACGGGAGAATAAGGGGGGTTGGATCGTTTGAGCAAGTCGCTGGTGGAAGCGCCCGTCCTGAACGTTGGCGTAGTTGGGCACGTGGATCACGGGAAAACCACCCTGGTTCAGGCGTTGACTGGTGTCTGGACTGGGAAGCACAGCGAGGAGATGAAGAGGGGTATGACCATTAAGCTAGGTTACGCCAGCATGAGGATAATGAAGTGCCCCCGCTGCCCGCCGCCCCTCTGCTACTCCACCAGCGACGTTTGTCCTCATTGTGGTTCCAAAACGGAGCTGGTTAGGAAGATATCCATTATAGATGCCCCTGGCCACGAGGTGCTCATGGCCACAATGTTGAGCGGTGCCGCGGTCATGAACGCCGCCCTCCTAGTGGTGGCGGCCAACGAGGATTGCCCACAGCCGCAAACAGTTGAGCATTTCGCGGCGTTGACCATAATGGGCATAAGGCAGTTAATAGTGGTACAAACGAAGGTCGACGTTGTCAGCGAGGACCAGGCCATGAAAAACTACTCCCAGATAAGGGCCTTCTTGAAGGGCACTTGGGCGGAGAACGCCCCCGTGATCCCGGTATCGGCGGTGGACAACTTGAACATAGACGTGTTGCTGCAGGCCATGTACGAGTACTTCAAGCCACCCCTGGTTGACGTGAACGCGGCGCCGAAGTTCTACGTCACCAGGTCCTTCGATATAAATAAGCCCGGGACCAGGGTTGAGGATTTGAGGGGTGCGACGGTCGGCGGTTCGCTAATACGGGGGAAGTTGCGCGTGGGTGACGAGCTCGTCATCTCACCGGGGGTAAAGGATAGCAGGGGCAACTACAGGCCCCTGGAGACCGTGGCGGTGTCCATGGCCATGGACACCGAGGTGAAGGAGGCCGTGCCGGGGGGGTTACTCGCCATCTCGACCGATCTCGATCCCTCTTACTCAAAGGCGGACAGGCTAGTTGGTCAAGTGGTTTTCAAAAAAGGAAGTGAGGAGAAGCCCGTGCTCAGGGCCGTTATGTCGATCAAGCTTTTCGAAACCGTGCTCGGCACCAATGAGCCCCTCAAGGTGACGCCCATAGCCCCCACGGAGGACGTGCTGGTGGAAGCTGGGCCCGCCCTGGTGCTCGCCAACTTCAGGCCTGCCTCCAAGGGTAGTTACGAGGTGACCTTCAGGCGCCCGGTCATACTGGAAAAGGGGCAAACCGCGGCCATCAGTAGGAGGTTCAAGAACCGCTGGCGCCTCTCGGGTTACGGTACGGTGGAAAGGTTGCTCGGTTGAAAAAAGTAGTAGTGCTGGACACCAGCTTCCTCTTGAATTCCGCGAGCGGTAAAAGGGATCTGGAGGCCGCCATCGAGGGTTTGGTGGGTCCTTTTAGGGGGGAAGTGCCGTCAGCGGTGATCGAGGAGTTGAAGGCTTTGCCGAAGGCCCGCGGACGGCCAGCCCTGGCGCTTTCCTCCGCTTTTTCGATATTGCCGTGTCCTGGTCGCGGGCGGTACGCGGACGCCTGCATACTGAAGCTGACTTTTAGAAAGGACTGGGTGCTGGCGACCGATGATCTCCGCCTTTCCAGGGCGGTTAGGAGGAAGGGCATACCCGTGATCTCTCACGGAGGAAGGGGTAAGCTGAGGTTCTCGCCTGGTTCGCAGCCTGTCGGCGAACCAACTGGTTAGCTCGCCGAAAACCCTCTTCCTGATGTCGAAGTCGCTGAACACGTGGCCGCCCTTTTCCAGGGTTAGCAGCCTCTTGTCTTCGGAGGCTACCTGCTTTACGAATTCGACCGAGGAGGGGTAAAGCCATTCGTCGTCTTTCGCGTGGATTATCAGCAGCGGGACGGTTATGGATTTAGCGAAGGGGAAGGAGTCCATAGAGTCAACTTTTTCGGCCTTGTCAAGCCTTAACCTGAGCCCGTTCATGTAGACGTAGCCGTCGCGAACTTCAGGTATTAGCGCCCTTTTTGGTATCTTTAAGGCCGGGGAGAGGAGGGCTAGCGCCTTTACGTCGAGCTTTGGTGCTATCCTCGTCGCTATGTAACCGCCCATGCTCAGCCCCAACAGGCCCATCCTTTCATCGTCCGCGAAGCTCAACTTCGCGGCGAAGTCGAATCCGGTCATCGCGTCCTGCACTGCCTCGTCGAGGTCGAAGTCCTCGAATTTCCCCGAGCTATCTCCATGTCCCCTGTAGTCGAAGCGGAAGGCCGCGATGCCGTTTTCGCAGAGTTCCCTGGCGAGGTCGACGTACATCCTGCGGTCTTCCACGTGGCTCCCGGTGTAACCGTGGAGCATCACCACGATGGGGAATTTTTTTCCTTCTCCTGCTCCCTCGGGGGCGTGGTAAACTCCCATGAGCCAACCGCCTTGGATGTGTATCTTGACGGGTTCTTCTGAACAGTTCATAAACCGATATCGCGTCCACATATACGTTTTACTAACGTGATGAAGCGAGCGACAAGCCTCGCCCTTTAGGGCGGGGGAGGAGGTCGGTGTTGATTACCCGGCCCACGAGCGGCATTGCCGAAGAAAAATGAGGTGTTAGGGTGTCGCGGATCTACGTGCTTTACCTGCTGAGTTGTTTCAACAAGCCCTTATAAATGAAGGTTTCAAGGACGAAAACCTTGCCCTTCATGGCAGAGAGGAGGTCAGCGTCTCTGCGGAGGTCGGTGAGCGAGTAAAACCGGCCACACGAAAGGTGAGATGGGATGGGATGGAACGAGATGAGATTGAAGAAGAGAATTGCGATGAGGCGAAGGAGGAGGTAAACCAAGCGCTGCTTCATTGAAGTGAAGGCCGCCCGAGCCGACGCTTGAAGTGCGTTCGCGTTCTAACCTTTATGGCGTACATGCCCGGTTTCTTGATGCCGAGTAGTGATGCGACCTTCGAATTCTGCGGGTCCAACACGGCCACAACGCCATCCCACCTATCTGTGAACTCCCTTCCACCGCAGTTCGGACATACGCTCGTGTCGTCGGGCACCAGGAACTTGCAGCGCGTGCACGCTTTCAGGGTTTCTCACCCTTTATCTTTTCTGCCTGTTTTTTCCTATCCTCTTCTAGCCACTGCAGGTTGCCGAGCCCCGGTTGCCTCATGGTCAAGTTCACCTTCACGTCGCTTGCGTCTCCCTCGTGAATGCTGACGGTTATTATTCTTGCCCTAACCAAATCTCCTCTTTCTATGGTCCTCTTCGTGTTTCTACCCACGTACCTGCCTCCTCTTGCATCGTAGTCAACGTAGTCGTCCATCAGTTGCGATTGGTGGGCTACTCCCTCTATGGGGCCTATCCTCACGTGAATGCCGTAATCCTCGACGGCCACGACCTCGCCTTCGACTATCTCCCTTTCCAGCGGGCGATAGGCCAACAGCGAGAATACGGCTTCGTGGTAGGTAGCGCCCTGGCCTATGGGGACTTTCCCTTCCTCCGAAGCCTGCACGTCGAGTACCTGGAGGACTATGCCGACGTCTTCGCTTATCACTTTCCCGGCGTACTTCTCCTTCAGGGCGAGGGCTACCGCGTCCTCCACCGGGTTGCCGAAGAACGCAGCGGGTACCCTGACCAGGTCGCTTACCTTGTATAGGTAAAACATGGCGTGTTCTTGGCTATTCTTGGGGTCCTTTTTATGCGTGACGTCCCTTATAGTCCGTGGGTGCGATGGGAGCAAGGCAGTGCGCATGGCGGGTTACCTCCGAGTTAGGGTATTAGCTGAAAGCGGGTCGGAGGGTTTGGGCTCCGCGCCGGGCGCCAAGCCCCGGATCGGCGTTCGGCATCGGTGACGCGGGCCGGGCGTGCGACCTGAGCAAATTGCCAGTGCCCGAGCCGTGAATAAGCGGTGGGTATTACGTGGAAGCCAGCAGTCGCGCAGTGGTCAGGTGTGCATGATGGGGTGGTGGCGCGACGAGGGCGGAGCGGAGTGAAGAGAAGTACAGGGATTGCATCCGATCAGATCGAAGGGAAGCGAGTAGGAGAGAAGCTTGATGGGTCGAGAACTGCTTGCGCAACTCCTTCCCCAAGCCGTGAGTTCCCTTATATCCGACCGCCTTTTCCTAAACGCGGTAAATCGTGACTAGGCAGTGGGTCCCAGCTACCGAGGATCTGGAGAGGATGCGCAAGCCTTTCGGGGAGCTGTACGGGCCTGAACGGCTGCCCGAGCTCATCGGCATCCTCCTACGCCTCAGGGGAAGAGTGGTGCTGGCCTCCGTTGGAGACGTGGTCACGTCCTTCCTTTTATCATCTCGCATTCAACCCGAGATAGCGGTCTTCGACGGCAGGACCTTGCGGGGGACCGAAGGTGCGGCTCCCAGCTTTCCCTCGGGTTACGTCGCTTTCTCGGTGAGGAACGAAGCCGGTTCTATCAGCGAGGAAGCGTTGTCGCTCTTGAAGCGTTTGGCTTCTTCGGTGAGGCCAGGCGATAGGTTTAGCGTCAGGGTAGAAGGTGAAGAGGATTTGCTCGCCCTTCCCCTCATAGCTTACCTCGAACCGCGGGCGCGCGTGCTATACGGTCAGCCGGGGCAGGGCGTTGTGCTCGTGACCGGTAACGCTAAAAAGCAGGAGGCGTTACAGATGATGGAGAGGATGAAGGTCGCCGGGGAAAATCGAAGTGGTAAAGGACGTTAGGAACCCGCTTTTCAAGCGGAGAGAAGTACAGGTGCGCATGTTCATCGACGGCGCCACGCCCACGAGGAAGGAGGTGCTATCAGCGCTGGCCTCGGCATTGGGCGTCCAAGAGGACCGCATCGCGCTGAAGGAAGTGAAGCAAGAGTACGGCGAAAGGGTCGTCACCGTTTTTGCCAACGCATACGAAGATGCAGATACCATGAAGAGGGTCGAGCAGGAGCACTACTTCAAAAGGTTGGAGGGTAAGAAGGCGGCGGAAAACGCTCAAGCCGGACAGGGAGGTGCCTGAGCTTGTCAGAAGTCCACAAGCTTTACGATTACTCTTATGAGACGGGTAAAATCACCCTTAAGAACAGGAAGTGCCCCCGCTGTGGTTCGGTGATGGCCAAGCACACGGTGGGCGGCGCCCGTTGGAGTTGCGGTAAGTGCGGCTACACCGAGTACATAAAGGGAGCGCGATCTTGAGGTATTGGCTTGGCATAGAGAGCACAGCTCACACGTTTGGGGTTGCCGTCATAGGCGAGGACGGTAAGATACTTTCTGACGAGAGGGACGTATACGTGCCGCCCTCGGGCGGCCTCCAGCCCAGAGAAGTGGCCAGGCACCACACGGACGTAGCCCCTGGTGTCATAAAGGCCGCCCTGATGAAGGCTGGGATTTCTGCGTCGAAGGTGAGGGCGCTAGGGGTTTCCTACGGTCCTGGCCTTGGTCCCTGCTTGAGGGTGGGCGTAGCCATTTCCAGAGCGCTATCGGCCTACTACGGTTGGGGGCTCTTCCCGGTTAACCACACAGTTGGGCACGTGGAGATATCCCGCCTCCTCAGCGGTTTTTCCGACCCTTTGGCCGTCTACGTTTCCGGCGGCAACACCAACATAGTGGCTTGGAAGGACGGTCGCTACAGGGTTTTCGGTGAGACCCTCGACATAGCGGTGGGCAACCTGCTGGACTCTTTCGCCAGGGAGGTCGGTCTTCAGCACCCTGGTGGGCCAAAAATAGAAAAGTTGGCGAGGGAGGGTTCCTCCATGGGTTTGATAGATCTGCCCTACTCGGTGAAGGGGCAAGACGTTTCCTTTTCCGGCCTTCTCACGGCGGCCGTCAAGGCATTCAAGAGCGGGGAGAAGTTGGAGAGGGTAGCTTACTCGTTGCAGGAAACGGCCTTTGCCATGATCGCCGAGGCCGCGGAAAGGGCGCTCGTTCACACCGGGAAGGACTCGGTCATATCCGCCGGCGGGGTTGCCGCCAACAAGAGGCTTAACGAAATGCTTTCCTACGTGGCGGAGGACCACGGAGTCCCCTTCTTCGCCACGCCCATCAGGATGGCCGGCGACAACGGGGCCATGATCGCGGCCGTGGCCATGGAAATGGACATGGGCGGGGTGAGACCATCGGATCCGGAATCCGTTTTGGCCACCCCGAAACTCAGGATAAATGACACGGACGTGAATTGGAGGGTCGTTGGCCTCAAGGTCGATGCGGGCGTGCAGGCTCCGAGGCGCGGCCCCGAAGAGGGCAGGGGGTGAAGGGCAATGGAGATTGGAGCAGGAAATGAAGCGGAAATCGAATTCCTGAAGGAAATCAAGCCCGTGGCCAAAGGGGCCGAGGCGGAGCTCTGGCTCGGTGAGCTGTTGGGGACGCAGGTCGTCATAAAGAAGAGGGTGAAAAAAAGCTACAGGGACCCCGCGTTGGACGCCAAGCTGAGGGCCACGCGGACCTTAGAAGAGGGCAGGTTGCTGGCCAAGGCTTACTTAGAGGGCGTGTCGGTGCCGGCCCCCCTCTTCATAGACCCGCAGGGGTTTCTGTTGGTGGAGGAGATGGTGAGCGGTTCTTTGTTGAGAGACGTGGTGAACGGTTTGCCGCCGATCATGCGCTTGGTGGGAGAAGAGGTGGCTAAGATGCACTTGGCGGGGTTGGTCCACGGGGACCTCACCACGTCGAACGTGATCATCACGGGAGAAGCGAAGGCCTTCATAATCGACTTTGGGCTCGGTTCGTTCAGTCCCGAGCTGGAGGACAGGGGCGTGGACCTTTTGCTGATGAGGAAATCCCTGGAGGCTAACCTGCCCAGCGCCTCCGGGGGACTCTTCTCCAGGTTCTTCGA
>Ga0080003_1000326_pt1 | contig 32706 bp, 27 predicted proteins | sample JossMetagenome_FD_69206 | JGI IMG/M metagenome (GOLD analysis project Ga0080003, IMG submission 69206) | Hot spring microbial communities from Joseph's Coat, Yellowstone National Park, USA - JC2_E (SPADES assembly) (version 2) | ecosystem: Environmental > Aquatic > Thermal springs > Hot (42-90C)...
TGGCCCGATCCATTGCCGATATATGGATTTCTTCGAGTTTCGCCGACAACTGGAATACAAGGCAGAAAGGCGTGGTGGTTTGGTGCTTGTCGCTGGTCGCTGGTTTCCGTCCAGCAAGAGCTGTTCGGCATGGGGAACGGTCCAGGAAACACTGCCGCTGGCCATTTGCCAGTGGGTGTGCCCGGAGTGTGGAAGCATCCACGGCCGGGAGGTGAATGCGGCCAGGAATATCCTGGCGCATGGTTTGGCCGTCCTAAACAGCCCAATGGCGAGTTCCACCAAATGTGAAGCCGGTGGAGAAAAAAACTCTAGCCGCTGTCGCATGACGATGGGAAAAACTGTCCTCTGTGAAGCAAAAAGTTAGCTTTGTTCTTGTGTGAGCAGGAACGAGTAAGTCTGAGGGAACGGTTATTCAACCATTGAAGCAGGAGCAAAACATGCTATTGAACTGATAGAAGCTTTAAAAAATTCTCCTTATTAGGAAACAACCTTCTTCTTATACTGAGCTACGATAAATTTGGTGGTTTTGGGGACCACCTCTCCCCCTCCAAAAAAGATTGGGGACCTGGCCCAAGAATCCCTACACTGCTTGTTTTCCATTTCTGCGAAGGAGGCAAAGTTCAGTCCAAATATTATGACATGCCGTCTATTTAAAAGCTAAGCGAATGGAGATTTAGCTTATCTCCCTTATCCTCTCGGGACAAGTCGGCAAGAAATCTTTTCGAAGCCCTTTTGAATAAAGATCTTCAAAATATTTTCATGGAATAATCTTTTCTTAATAAAATTCCTAAATAAATAATCTTTTAATAGGAAGCGCCTTCTACTGAAAAAAAAAATTCCTGTCATTACCTTCGTTGGATGAAAAAAATAACTAGAGCTGCAGGCTTTGTAATTTATAAAGAAGAAAAGGGCAAACCTCTCTATCTGCTTCTTAGGGCTTATAGAAACTGGGATTTCCCCAAGGGTACCATCCAAAATGGGGAGTCAGATTTTGAGGCTGCCTTACGGGAAACCGAAGAAGAGACTACTTTAAATTCTTTTGAATTTCCTTTTAACCAAGAATCAAAAGAAACAGAAGTCTATTCAAAAGGAAAAATCAGTAAATTTTTTATTGCAAAATTAAAAGAAGGAGAACCCCTACTTAGACCAAGCCCAGAACTTGGAAGAGCTGAACACCATGAGTGGCGGTGGGTCAATTTCGAAGAAGGTTTAAAACTTTTACCCATTCATCTTATCCCAATTTTACAATGGGCAAATGCTCGAATTTGTTCGATAAAAACAGATAGAGAAGAAGCTTAAGGTTTTCTTTTTGTCCTAGATCAGGCCATTCAATTAATCTTCCGGATCCTCTTCAAGTCTTTCCCCTCCAGGGATTTCGTTTGTCCATTTATCTTCCACAGCCAATGTAAACTGCACTTTTTGAGAAAAGGACATCTTTTGATAAAATTCTTTCCATCTTTGGTCTTCTTCTTCAAATAATTTCAACGCTTTATTAAAATCCTCATTAGAAATCATGATTTATAATTTATTCATTCCTCTGGTTCAGAAGCAATACGCGAGTACCACTTTTTTCAATGGGAATGAGTTTTGCAGCGTCTATTTTAAAACGTTCTGCCCAGTAGGCCATAGAGACTTCTTCAGTGATAAGAAACACTTTTCGTTTTCCTTTCCAATAATTTTCAACATCCCTTTCGGTTAGATAATATTCCCTACCTAGATGAAGGCTTCTCTGAGCAAATTCTGCCTTTGGATTTGCATGGACCCAGAAAATCGGGGAATGATTTAAATAAAAAAACAAACCCGAAGCAAAATTGGGCTCGCTATCAGAAATAACAATATCTTCCTGTCTAATAATATGATTGATTTTTTTAGCTAGCTTCATCGAAGAAAAATAATCACTGAGCAAGCCAAATCCTTGACCGGCTTGATGAAGCGGATAAATCATCGTGAAGGCAAGAAATATCCCAGCCAGGAATCTTTCTTTTTTCAAAAATAACCAATAGGCAATCATTCCACCAATTAAAAAACTGAAAGATGCCCTATACAAAAGAGGTACAAAATTTTTCCAGGTGCTAAAGGAAAACCCGAATATTGCAGACAAAAAGGTGTCTCTTTTTTCCAAAGGCTTCGCCCATATAGGATGAATACCCTTACTGTGATCAATAAAAAGAGCTACTAAGATCCCACCAAGCCCTATAAGTACAATAAGAAGCGAGGGCAAGCTAAAATATATTGGATTATTCAGTTCTTTTTGCTCAAGACAAAAAGGTTTTGCCAGAATCAGAATCAAGGCTCCCCAACAGCTCATCGCATAGTAATCTTGCAAAGAAGAAAAGGTCACAGACAAAAAGGTTGTTAGGATCCAACTAATTAACAGAAAGCTTTCCCACTTAAAGAAAGGCTTGTTTTTTAGTTCCCATAAAGAACCCAAATAGAGGGTCCAAGGAAGCAGGAAAATGAAATGCTCGAGATAAAACTGCAAAATTGGTACTGTTCCTGCATCCGGAGGATTCCGATGATTGAGGGCATGTCCGAATTGTTCATTGAAAAAATGCTCACGGAGAAAGCCGGGCACTTTATATTCAATAGCCACATACCATGGCACAAACATCAGAAAAAAAAGGACAATGCCAGGCCACCAAAATAAGTTAAGCCATCTTTTTCTTAATTTTGGAAAAAATAATACGGAGAGTCCGCTACTGAGTAGCGGATACAAAACTGCATGCAGTCCCTTGGCCAGCGAACCAAGAGCCATGATAAACCAAGCAGCTAGGAAATATCGTTTTCGGCCATCCCTTATACCTAGATAAATAAAGAGAATAGCATAGGTAACAGCTGCAGATAAAAAAGGCTCAGGCATTAAAATATGGGTAAAAATGAAAAATCCAAATGCACTTCCAAGCATTAGACAGGCTAAAAGTCCAAGTTTTTCTCCACCCATAGCGCTGCCAAGAAGATAGATGCCAATAATCCATAAGACTGTTGCAATGCCTTCAGGAAGCCGTGCTGCAAACTCATTGATTCCAAAAATCTTGTAAGATATTAGAATGCACCAGTAGACCAAAGGAGGTTTTTGTAATCTTGGAACGCCATTAACAGTCGGTAAAATCCAATCATTTCGTTGGATCATTTCTTTTGCAGCCCCAGCATAAAGACCTTCATTGTCATCAAAGATGACTGGACCACGGCTTTCTTCAATATAAAAAAAGGATAGGACCAATAGGAAGAAAACCGAAGCTAGAGGGAAAGAAGGAAAGGCTGATAATTTTAAAAAGGGAAGCGTTCGTTGTTCTATTTCTTCTTCGTTAACTTTATTGAACCGAAAAAACCACATTAGTCGTTCCACTCCATAATAGACATTGAGCTTGGCTAAAGGACTTTCTTTCCGTACAGATTGTAGCAGTTTGGGTCTCTACCATGAAAAATTTCTTTAAGAAATGCAATGTTAAATTAGTGAACTAAAAGAGAAAAATATTTTAATTTGATCACTTTTCATTGTGCGAGAGTATGTAATGGCCTTGGTAATTGATCAACCTCCTTTTTTTTGTAAGCTGCCTTTTTTCATTCTTTCTATGATTATGGGAAAGAGAATGCAAGCAAAATAGAGGCAAATAAAGAATAAGTGAGAAGAAAACTATCTTTGTTTCTTCGTATTTTTAAGGACAAAGGCTAGCACTACCCCAATTCCAAAGCCAGTAAGAATTAGGACAATAGACCAAAAGAAGCTTAGATGAAATTTTCCAACTTCTACCGTGGGGACAACAGAGAAACCAGGGCCAACCGTCTCGTCACTAGCGAGGGGTTCATCAAAGAGGATCTTAACGGGTACTCTCTGGACCACTTTGACATAATTCCCTGTTGCATTTTCTGGTGGCAGAAGGCTAAACTGCGCGCCACTGCCTCTTTGAATACTATCTACATGGCCTTTATAGCGATGGTGAGGATAGGCATCGATTCGGATTTTAGCTCTTTGCCCAGGACGCATAAAAGTAATCTGTGTTTCTTTATAATTAGCGACCACCCAAAGATCAGGAGGAACAATATCAAAAAGAATTTGTCCTACCTCGACGTATTGTCCTTTTTCGACCGATCGCATGGTTATTCTACCATCTTCCGGAGCATAAATTCTGGTATAACCAAGTTGCAGTTCGTAGAACTTTAAAAAGGCTTCGGTGGAAAGTTTGACAGCCCATGCGGCGTCAACTTGAAGTTGGGAAACAGCAGAAGACCTAAGGATTTCTTTCATTCTTTTCCACTCCGTTTCAGCCCATTCTTTATTGGCTTGAGCAATGGCTACTCTTGATTGATAATCTCGGGGATCAATCTCGATTAAGAGTTGTCCTTTTTTAACATCCATATTGTCATCGATATAATAGCCCACAACATGGCCAGCGACTTTGGGAGCGATGCGAATGATATGTCCTGCGATAAAGGCATCATCGGTGGTTTCGTAGGATGAGAAATATTCGAAAAGCAAATAGGCAAGAAAAAAAATCAGACTAAAGATGACTCCATAGAGGATTGACTTTATAAGGAATGCAGGCAAACCCTTTTGATCCTCTGTCTTCGAAACCTGCGAGACTGTAGTCAAAGATGGTTCTTGCTCGCTGGAAGAGAAGGGACCAAAAGTTTCCCGCTTAATTCGACTTTCTTTGCGGTTTAAGAGTTTAAAGCCCATAAATTTTCTTTTCGAAGCGAAATTTTAGATAAATTATAAATAAAGGTTTGACTGAAATCAGTATGTGATTACTTACTTATCTAAATGGACTTGTCAATGGAGAAAGCTAGAGAAATCCCCTCTGGAAAACAAAAAATTCTTAATGCAGCAAAAAAACTGTTCGCACAAAAAGGGTTTGCAGGCACCACCACCCGACAGATCGCTCAATATGCCAATGTTAACGAGGCCTTAATTTATAGATATTATCCAACCAAAAAAGATCTGTATCTAGCTATTATTCGATCGAAAATTGATCAGCTCAATGTGCTTATGGAAAAATTAGAAAATCCTGAGCAAAACCGAGAGGGTGTTCCTGGGTTTTTAAAACAAATAGCTACCCAATTATTTACCTCTGTCAAAGAAGATCCCGATTTTCTCCGACTTCTTTATTTCAGTGCTCTTGAACATCATGAGCTATCAAAAATGTTTTGCGAATGTTTCGTAGTGGAATTACGGAAGAAACTTGAAAATTATGTTTCCATGTTAATGGATAGAAACATTTTCAAAGCATTAAACCCTTATTTAGCCTCTAACGCTTTTATTGGTATTATCTCGCATTATCTAGTGGCAAATACTCTTTTTGAACTAGACACTCCACAGATTTCAGAAACAGAAGTTATCGATAACTTTATTGAAATCTTCCTGGATGGCACTTGTAAAAAAGAATAGCAAAAGTTTTATGTAAGTTTTTTTTCTTCCAAAGATCTATCTTGCTATTCTTTAAGCTAGGCTTATTGCTATATACATGGGGAAATCGTCTGAAGGAGTGGTCAAATCACAACCTAAAAAAAAGAATCTTCTTTCCTATGTCTCTCATCATTTCAAAAAAAGTCATACCATCCTTCGAAAATTGCCTGTATCCGCTCATTCCATAGCCCTTGGTTTTGCTATTGGGGTCTTTTATGGATTTACTCCTTTTTGGGGATTCAAGACGATTTTAGCTATTGTATCAGCGTGGCTTATTCGTGTTAGTAAGGTTGCAGCAGCTGTTGGTGTTGCCGCCCATGATATTGCTTTGCCCTTCGTTCCCGGACTAATGTGGCTTGAATATAAAATTGGGTTGATTGTGCTTGGTCAAAATAGCCCTCAATTTAATATGACACTGTCCAAACTCCAACATCTAGAGCTCAAACAATTAATAAGTTGGCAGGAGATTTATAATTTAGGATGGCCAATGTTCATAGGCTCCTTGATCATAGGATTGCCTCTGGCAACCATTTCCTATATTTTAGTCTTTAAAAGCATAAAGAAATATCAAGAAATCCAAAAAGCTGAAGAAGAATCAACGCCTCCTTCCTAAGAATCGACCATTTGTATCCCAGAGCCTTCGATTTATGTGTTTTGTCATAAATAACATAGCTAAAACCTATTTTGCTGCTTGAGGCATAGCTTGCTGCACAGTAGTTTTAGTTGGTTCTACCAGCTTCTTATAAACTAAATCCTCTAATTCGAAGGCGATCGGGTTGCCTTCCAAAAGAGCATACCTGCCACCAGTTGGCGAAGCAACTCCAATAAGGACAACATAGTTCTTTTTGGCATGGATTGTAATTTTTGCTTGGGGTTTGGAAAGTTCCATTCCCTGAGAAGGAGGCCCAATCCACCTCGCTGCTTTTAGATGCGCTAACAACTCAAGGCAATCATTGGCTTTCTCTTTATCCAGTCCGGATATGCCTGTGGTTATAAACTTCCCTTCTTTTCTCTGTACAGTAAAAGACTGATTCCCAGAGCTGACATCCCATTGGTATATCTCTTGGGGATCCAATTGGATAATCGATAGATCCTTCCAATCCCATGGATCTTTAGGAAGTGTTTTGATAAATGAATCTTTAATAGCATAAACAAAAGGTTCAATAGAGTTTTTGGCATAGATAAGTCCATTTTCCTCTTTCCCTAAATAAAGCCCTATCCGCTGAGATTTGTCGGTGGTTAGTCCAGGATTAAATTCAATTTCTATATCCTCTTGAGGATTTTCCAAACCATAACCCTTTACCTCCATCTGTTCTTGTTTAATGTCTTTGGCTTCCAGATTACGTAATGCATCTATAAACTCATTAACCTTACTTTTGTTGGCAAGTCCTTTCTCAGTTTCTTCATTTTGCCAATCACTGCCTTTTTTCACATAAGCCAATTTGAGGTCTTTGTTCCGAAACCATATCTTTTCAACCTGCTCTTCTGAAAAAGTAGGAAGCACATGCTTGTCCCGAATATCTGAAAAATTCTGTACGATCTTATTGACTGCATCTGCTTGAATCGTAAAGACCGAATTACTCGAAGCCATTTTCGCATATAGCTCCTTTGGATCAGACGGCAAAAAATTACCAACCAAAAGCTTCTCTTCCGCCTTCTTATCTGACTGATCGATCCAAATTTGAAATCTTGGACTATCTAATCCGTATTGAGTAAGGTTCGACCCATCATCAGCAATAAACTTGTCAATACGAAGCGAATGCAATTCATTAAACCAATCCTCTAATTTGTTCCCATCAGCCCTTGCCATAACAGGTTTTTGAAGTTCCCACTGCTTTGCTTTCTTTAAGACTATATAATCAGAAAAGGAAGGGCCATTGAGTTGTCTAATCCCGCATTTGTCAATCGAAAACTGATTGAAATGAAAAACAACCCGACTGCGCAAATCATCTAAACCTTTCTTTAAAGACTCCGCCATACTCGAACTAATTAAATAAATTGGGCCATTGGAACCTGTAGAGGTTTTCGCATAAACCAACTCGCTTACAGCTGTTTTTCGACCAACAATCAAACTGTGTGTTTCTTTTGAAGTTTTAAAATAGATTTCTAGAGATGGATTAGAAAATCCCCATTGTTTTAATATATCCCCATTAGGAATCTCATTCTGGGGAATTTTTCTTCGCACTTCCAAATATTGAAGATCAATCAGATACCGATCGATTGTCCTTTCATCAGCATCAGCATGAATTGGAGAGATTATCTTCCATTGATTTTCTTTTTTCTCCAAGGTAACGGATTCACCAGGTGATTTAATTTGTAACCAATTTATTTCACCCGCTTCAATATGAAAAAGTTCATTTTCCGTCCGTTGACTTTCTTCTGTAGACTTCTTACCCTTGTCAAAAAAATAAATATATCCAGTCAACAAAGCAACAATGATAGAGAGGATGAGGGTTGAACGAAAATTTTTCATCTTCTTTCTCGTTGTCTTTGGTTATCTTCTTCTAGAAAAATACATCCCTACCCCAAGCACCAAAAACGCAAAAGGAATGGTAATCAAGCAAATCATCGCAACGGTTTGTCTTTGGGAAGCTGGAATGCTTAATCCAAATTCCTGAACAGATTTTGGAGCAATCCCTAGGGCCATTTCTTTCTGAAGCATCCAATTTAACAAGTTAATGAAAAAATCAACCCCATCAGGCTTTATATTCTGATTGGCAAGAAAGGAGGAAGATCCAACGGCTGCAATCCTTGTTCCGAAAACATGAATCCCTTCCTTGCCAGGAACTTCCCCACCATCATAAACAGCAGCTAAAATTAGAGGACCGGGAATATCAACTCCTGGATCATATTTAGGCCTTTCTTCTTCTTTCCAATTAACCTCACCCCAAAATCCCTCTGGAGTTTTTACTAAGGCTGTGACCTTCTTGACATTAGGATTAGAAGAATCCGTTGACAAGGCTATAGAGCGGCAATCAGGCAGCTGAAGGGTATAACCAATCATTGGCTTTACCGCAGGATGATCGGCAAAATGGGTCCCTGCTGCTTTATCGATAAGCATCTCTCCTCCAAGACCTCCAACTAGTCTTCCAATGGCAACCACTTTATCATTTTGAAAGATTATTCCGTATTTTGAAAGCAAGGGTTCTAAGCCTGAATTGGAGTTTGTGCCTTCAAGAACTATTAATTTGCCTTTGGAATCCAAGTAATGGCTGATGGTTTGAATTTCAGAAGAAGAGAAAGGATTTTTGGGGCCAGCAACGACCACAACTGCAGCATCTTCTGGAATAGCCCCACTTTCCAACAAATTCAGGTTCAGTGGTTCCATATTTTCCTTACGAATTTGTGTTGCAATAATCCCATAGCCTCCCGGTTGATTGTAATCATCTATATTTCTTTCCCCATGCCCCGTCAAAAAGTACACTTTGGACGGCTTCCCTTCTACCACAGATAAAATAGCTGCTGTAAATTGTTGTTCCCCTTTAAATGACTTAATGGAAGGGGATTGGCCAAACATTGCTACTGAATTATCATACTCAACTAGTTGATTATCATTTACAAACTTATGAAAATTTTTGTATTCGAAAATAATAACATTTTCTTGTAAATCAAATTTAAGTCTTTTAGCTAGTGCTTCAGCTCTTTCAAGATTTAATGCAGGATCGATATGTTCTATAATGATCTTGTTACCTCCATAATATTTATATTCCTTCAAGAGGTTGTCTATATCAGATTGAAGCTTTGAATTGGTGAGACAAACGATAATTTTAACTGGCTCCGGTAAAGACTTTAAAACATTAATCGTTTTGGAAGAAAGAGTATACATGCCCCCTTTGGAGAAATCCTTGCGATAATAATATTTATATCCAAAATAATTGACTATCCAAACTATGGCAAACATCAATAAAATGGTCAGTATGTTATTGATTCTAAGCTGAAATCTCAAAGGATGAGACACCCTGACTCCTTTCATAGCTACCTTCTCAAGCTTCTTTTTGCAATTTTTTTCCTTGTCATTCTCTGAGCCTTCTCCATTCCAAAATTTTTTCTGTAAGAAAGAGGAAAAAGAAAGTGGCTGAACCCAATAAAACAACGGGTCTAGAATCGAAAATACCCCGTGAAAAAGTATCCATTTGATCCAAAAATGAAAGATAAGAAATCATTTCCCGTGTCTGGCCCCCAATTCCCAAATAAATCAAAAAACTTACTGAGAAAATGAGGAAAATAAGAGCAAAAGAAAGAATGGCAGCAATAATCTGATTTTTCGTAAGGGACGAAACAAAAAGGCCGATCGATATGAAGAACATTCCAATAAGAAGGAGCATTAAAAAAGGGAGAACAACCATTCCTACACTCATCCCAAGGGAATGTCCATAAACTATCCGCAACACCGCTAAATACAATGCCATTGGCATCCAAAGAACAGAAAAGAAACAAATAGAGCCTAAAAACTTAGATAGCACTAATTCCCATTCCCTCACAGGAGCTGTCAGAATCATTTCAATGGTGCCCAATTTGTATTCTTCAGCAAAAGACCGCATCGTTATAACGGGTACTTGAACAAGGAGCAAAAACCAGAAAAAAAATGCATTCATGCAAGCCTGCAAAAGAGTAAATTCTTTGATATTATTGATCGAAAGGTAGTTGAGCCAAAAAACAAAACTAGCTCCATTGATCAAAGAACAAGAAAATAAAAGGATATAAGCTACTGGAGAAACAAAGTAGCTTTTCATTTCTCTTTGAAATAAAGTCAAAAGAGCCATAATGCATCCTCATCCAAAAAAATATTTTCAAAAAAAGGTTTTTTTCTATTCACCGTTTTTAGAACAACCACCTGTTACCAAAACCTTTTCTATAGAAAGTTAGCTGCTTTAATCTTGTGTTAATTCGACAAAAATATCCTCCAAGGTTGCTTTTATTCTTGACATTTCTCTTATTTTCCAACCCTTTTTCTGAATTACATTATAAACTGCATCCCTGATATCATTTCCAGGTTTAGGCCATACCTGTAGAATCACCCATCCTCCCGGATATTCTTCAACAATTTCTGCTTCCTCAACTTCTTCCAACCCTTCGAAAGCTTCCTTCGCTACAGAGGGCTTACAAAGGATTTCAAGTCGAATCGCTCCAATGTTTCCACCTCTTACAAGTTTTGAGAGATTTTCAGGAGTATCCGCAGCTTCTATTTTACCTTTATTTATAATTAAAACCCTACTACATACGGCCTCGACTTCGCTCAAAATATGAGAGGACAAGATGATGGTATGGTGTTGGCCCAAACTCCGAATTAATTCCCTGACCGATCTAATCTGATTGGGATCCAAGCCAATAGTTGGCTCATCTAAAATCAACAACTCCGGATCATGCACCAAAGCATCTGCAAGGCCCACCCTTTGTCGATACCCTTTGGATAAATTTCCAATCATGCTTGAAGCGACATCTTCAATATGGCAAAGTTTTAAAACAGATTGTACCCTTTCATTGAGCATAGAGCCCCTAATCCCCTTGAGTTTGGCTCTATACCTTAGGTACTCATTTACTCTTAAATCCGTATATAGGGGAACATTTTCTGGCATGTATCCTACTCTTTTCTTAACCTCCAAAGGTTTCTGAAGAACATCAAAGCCGGCTACTTCTACTTTTCCACTTGTTGGAGGGAGGTAACAAGACAAAATACGCATGGTCGTCGTTTTCCCTGCCCCATTAGGACCAAGGAAACCGACGATTTCTCCTTTTTTTACTTCAAAACTAATTCCCTGCAGTGCCGTATAACCCGAATAGGTTTTTACCAGATTCTCAACCTTGATCATGAAAAAGAGAATTTAATATTAAAACATTATAAAAAATGTCAAGTTAATCCATTTTCCTACATAAAGCAGATACTGAAATACTGAAAAGAGAAAGAAAATTAGTTAAAATTCAATTTTATTTTAGCCAAATTCAACAAGAATGTTAGTTTAGTTTTCTTTATTAATGATAATTGAACAATTGGACAATGAAATTTATTTCGATTGCAAACCAAAAAGGAGGGGTAGGGAAAACTACCACCGCAATCAACCTTTCAGCTTGTTTAGCTGAAAAGGGATATTCGACGCTGCTGGTCGATGTAGACCCCCAATCCAATGCTACCAGTGGCGTGGGGTTTTCCCTTGATTCTGGAAAAAGTTTATTCCCTGTTTTAATTGGTGAAGAACTTTTAAAAGACCAGATTATTTCTACTCCCTACATGAATTTGGACCTTATCCCAGCCAATCTAGAATTAGCCAACTGGGAAAATCAACAGCATGATCCAATCGAATCTTTTTCCCTTTTTAGAAAAATCTTTAGAGAATCCCTTATTGGAACAGCCTATCAGTATGTCATTCTTGATTGTCCTCCAGCCTTAGGATTACTCATGGTCAACTCAATGGTAGCTGCTGATTGGCTAATCATTCCTATTCAATGCGAATACTACGCTTTAGAAGGATTAGCAAAAATGTTTCAACTGCTTGATAACCTTAAAAAATTGGTTTCAGCAGCCCCCAATATCTTAGGAATACTGATGACCATGTATGATAGCAGAACAAATTTAAGTCAACAAGTCGTTGAAGATGTCCGCCACCATATTCCCAACCTTGTATTTGATACAATTATTCCAAGAACAGTCCGACTAGCGGAAGCCCCAAGCTATGGAAAGCCCATCACTCTTTATGATCCTCACAGCATAGGCTGCATGAGCTATAGGAAATTCACAGAAGAATTTTTAAAAAAAATCAAATAATCCCATTCTATAGCTAAAAGTTTAAAGAAGTTTTTTTCTTTCCTTTTCTCTCAATTATATTTAGATGATAGATATGCTTATAAGCCAAAAGATAGTTCCTTCTTTATATAAACAAATTGGTAGTGAATTTCAGGCTTTCGTTCTTTATCTTGCTATCGGTTCTTATTTCGAAATAGAAGCTCTTCCAGAACTCTCAGCTTTTTTTTTCAAACAAGCCGATGAAGAACGTCAGCATGCTCTAAAATTTATAAAATTTTTAATTGATAATGATATTCCTGTCAGCATTCCAGCAATAGGAGCAGTAGATTCTTCTTTTAAAGACCCAGAATCCGCTATCAGCTTATCCCTAGAGAGAGAAATAGCCGTTACGAAGGAAATTCATGATCTTGTTCGATTAGCCAAAGAGGAAAAAGACTTTACATCAGATAATTTTCTTCAATGGTTTGTTAAAGAACAACTTGAAGAAGTTACGGTTATGGATCAGCTGCTGAAAATGATTAGAAGAACCGGAAAAGATCAAATCATGCTTGTAGAAGATTATCTAGCAAGAAAAAACCGATTAAGAGAGAAAATTTCTGAAGCTGACTCTCCTATGGAAAACTCCAACAATTGAGCCAGGCTCTTTTCTTTGAAGATTTTCCCTAGCGGCTGCGCATCTCAAGAAATCAACGGCACCCGTAGCTCAACTGGATAGAGCGTCGGCCTCCGGAGCCGAAGGCTTTGGGTTCAAGTCCCGACGGGTGCAATAACCTTTAAATTTAAGTCAATAACGCTCTATATTCTCTCCATAAGAGAGAGAACCAAAAACCTCTGCTTTTCTTTAATAACCAAAAACTGGCTCAAGATAATGGAGAAGAAAGGAAGGTCGCATAAACTTGTGTCGTTGCAACAAGATCCTCAAGCGAAGTTTTCTCATCCATCGCATGGATATCTTTACCATCGACTCCATATCCAATTGCTTCGCAATTCTTGGCCTTTACAAAAAAATGCATATCCGTTGCCCCCCTGTTGATGGTAAAAGTTGCTTTGCCTCCTTTTATTTTTTCAACAGCCGATTTAAATGATTTCGTAAAGGATGAATTATACCAAAGAGCGCAAGGTTCAGTTTTGTGGATAATTTCGATTCTTACCTTCGTTCCTCTTTTCTTTGCCCATTTTTCTATAGCTTCCCTAATCTCACTTTCGACTCGATCCATCTTTTCTGATGGAGTCAATCTACGGTCAATTGTAAAAGTAGTCTCTGCGGAAACGATATTAACTTTTGAACCAGGACCAGAACTCACCACACCTCCTATATTGACAATAGGTTTTAGTTTTTCTTTTGAAGGAGCCACATAGACCCTTTTTGCATCTGCCAAAATTTTCTTAAAAAATCTTTCCAAAAATTCAACCAAATGGACCGTTTCTAAAAACGAGTTAACTGCCTTTTGCTGATAAGCCGTGTGGGTTGAAGTCCCTATAACCCTTATGTTGAGTTGAAGAATTCCATTATGTCCTATCCCTATTTTCTTTGCGGATCCTCCTTCACAAACGACCACAAAATCTGGTTCAACCAATTTATTTTTCACCACAAACCCAGATCCCAATTCTCCTCCAATTTCTTCATCAGCGACAAGAGCAAACTGAACATTATATAGGGGATCAATTTTTAAGGTTTTCAATGCCTCCACAGCAAAAATGCTTGCGGCAAGAGATCCTTTCATATCTGCAGAACCTCTTCCATAAATCCACTTATCGTCTTTTTCTCCCCGAAAGGGATCATGCTTCCATTTTCCCGAAACAGGTACAACATCGTAATGGGAATTAAAAAGGACCGTCTTGGGAGCCTTAGCATTCCATCGGGCTATAAGATTATAGCGTGGAAAGGAAAGAAAGGCTTCTCCCAATTGCTTTTCTACCATTGCATCAGGCACTCTTACAATCTCTGTTTCTAATCCAATTTGCTGAAGTTTCCTCTCCAAGTACTCAACCATTTCTGCATATTGCTTGCCAGGTGGATTAATTGTAGGGATTTGAATAAGGTGTTGTACAAATTGGAATAATTTTTCACGATTGTTGGAAATCCATTCGGTCAAAGCATCATGCATAAAAGTATTATCCTATTCTTTTAGAAAACTCTCAGTCAAGCAACTTCTTCTCCTTCCTAATTTTCTTTTTTAAGTTGAAGAGCAAACCCATTATTCTTATATAAGATATAATTATATTGAATTGCGATAGAAGAAACTTTATCAAAGGATTGGCAGGAAGTTTGCTTTCCTTAAAAATGCCCACTGTTTTTTCTGGCCCTCTCCCAGATGCTTTTTGGAATTACGACCAGAGCCGGAGAATAGCTACCGTAGTTGCTGAATCAGCCCTCCATACAGCTAGAGTCTATGGTTGTCAATTTTCTGATATACGCATCTGTTGGATCCTTAAAGAAAGAATTATTTCAAGAGAAAGTAGAATCGAAGAACTGGGAGGTAGTTTTGAATCTGGAATGGGTATTAGAGTCCTTTTTGAAGGAACATGGGGTTTTGCTTCTTCGAATTTGTTAGATCCTAACGAAGCTGCGGAAAAAACAAAGGAAGCCGTTGAAGTAGCAAAAAAATGCCTCAAATTGAATCCAAGACCTGTTGAATTAGAAAAATTGCCACAAATCCAAGGACAATGGCATCAAGATGTTTTAATTGATCCTTTTGGGGTGCCTCTAGAAGAAAAAACATCGTTTTTACTCGACCTTAATGACAAAGCAATCAAAGCTGGGGCTGATTTTTGTCGATCCTTCTTCTTATTTCATAAAGAACTTCGAATATATGCCTCCTCTATTGGATCCTGGATTGAACAAACATTCCTTAGAACATATCCAAAATTTATCGTTACTGTTGTTGATAAAAAAGAAGGGAAATTTGAAAGCAGGTCAAGTTTCGAGCCTCCGAAATCTGGAGGTCTAGAAATCATTGAGAAAAAAGCTTTTGAGATGGAAGTAGTTGAAGCGACCCATCAGGCTAGAGAAAAACTGCAGGCAAAACCCGTTGTACCTGGAATAAAAGACCTTGTACTTCATCCAACTAATCTGTGGTTAACCATTCATGAAACCATAGGTCATTCTACTGAATTAGATAGGGTCATGGGACTTGAATCCAACTATGCTGGGACTTCTTTTCTAAAAGTTGACCAATTGGGCAATTTTGATTTTGCCAACCCCATTGTTACCATTAGAGCCGATCGCAATCAGCCAGGTGGACTGGCTTCCGTTGGATATGATGACGATGGGATTCCTTCTAGTTGGTCAGATTTTCTTATCATAGAAAAGGGTATCCTTAAAAACTTTCAGATGGCTATTGGGCAAGCACATTGGATTGGCAAAGAAAAATCCAACGGCTGCAGTTACGCTCAAAGTTATAATTTTTTCCCCATCCAGCGGATGCCCAATATTTCCCTTGTCCCAAGTGAAAAAAAGGAGCAACTTAAGGATCTCATTTCAGGAGTGGAAGATGGCATATATATAATTGGGGATGGGAGCTGGAGCATCGATCAACAAAGATATAATTTCCAATTTGGTGGACAACTCTTTTATGAGATTAAAAATGGAAAAATCCGACAAATGCTTCGGGATGTTATCTACCAAGGAAACACCCAGTCTTTTTGGAAATCCTGTGATGGGATTTGTAGCAAAGAAGAATATAAACTCTGCGGGACTCTTTTTTGTGGAAAAGGAGAGCCTTCTCAAACTGCACCAGTTTCCCATGGAGCTGTTCCTGCTAGATTTAGAAATATCACTATACTCAACAGCCGTTTACATTCATGATACTTTCCGAATCTGAAGCAAGAAATTTTCAAATATCTATCCTTTCTTTATCAAAAGCCAACAGCTTATCCGTGGAGATAAAAGGCGGTCAATTTGTAAACATCCGCTTAGGAAGAAATGCTTTAAATACTAATGGTATTGAAAATTCTCTTAAAATTACTTTAAACTCTACCTTTGCGAATAGAACAGCTAGTTACACCATCGATCAGCTTGAAATGTCAGCCATTGAACGCGGGTTAAGACGCTGTGAAAAGCTGGCGCAGATTTCTCCTCCCGATCCTGAGTTCTTACCACCTCTTGGTCCACAACACTATGCTAGCAGTTTTTCCTACTCTGAAAGCATGGGGAACCTCTCAATAGAAAACATTGTTGAAATGGCTGTGAGGATACTGGATGTACTAACACAAAATCAAAGCCAGCATATTGAACTTAGTAGTTTTATAAAATTCCAGAAATATTTCATCTGCATTGCAAATAGCAATGGGCTTTTTGGATATCAAAAATTTGCTAATATACAATTGACAGCGACAGCAAGAACAAATGATGGCCTTGGTTCGGGCTGGGCAGGAGCCTTTGTTTTTAATATTGAGGAGATCGATCCAGAAAAACTAATTGAAACTGCTATTCAGAAGGCTATTTTAAGCAAAGAGAAGCTTTCTATGGCTCCTGGCCATTATCCAGTTCTTCTTGAACCTACGGCTGCTGTCGATCTTATTGGTCTTATGTTATTTTCTATGGATGGGCGGGCAGCTGATGAAGGAAGAAGCGTTTTTTCAAAGCCAGGTGGGGGGAATAGAATTGGAGAGCCTCTATTTCCATCCAATATAACAATCTACTCTGACCCTTCTAACAGGCAGGCTCCAGGACAAGTCTTTTCCAATGATGGACTACCTTGTCGAAAGATCCCATGGATTCAACATGGCATCCTTTCTAACCTTATTTATTCTAGATATTGGGCAAAAAAAAATCACAAAGAGCCTATCCCCGAACCATCAAATATTTTGATGTTAGGATCGGATACCACTCTTGACAAAATGATCCAAGATATAGACAAAGCCATTCTGGTTACCAGACTGTGGTATATTAGAGAGGTCGATCCTCAATCCCTTATCTTTACAGGGCTTACGCGAGATGGCACATTTTTGATTGAAAAAGGAAAAATCTCTAAAGCGGTTAATAATTTTAGATTTAACCAAAGTCCTTTGACTATGCTTCAAAGCGTTCAGCAGATCGGCAGAGCCGTTAATTGTATAGGATCTGAAATTGACGATCTCCCAGCATTAATTCCTCCGCTTTTGGTGAAAGACTTTTACTTTACATCGACATCCGAAGCCATCTAAGCTATTCAAAAGAGGCTATTGGCTATTTAAATTTTTTTCTAGGACAAAATTAAGAAGCTTATCTGGCACATAAATAACTTTTGAAATAGTAGCCTTTTCAAGCCATTTCCCAATTGCCTCGGTCTCCTTTGCTTTTCTTATAGCTTCTTCCTTTTCCACCCCTTTTTTGACCATAATCCGACCACGCACTTTTCCGTCGATTTGCACAATAAGTTCCATCTCTTCATTGATTAAATACTTTGGATCATATTTTGGCCAAGTCTCGTAGGCCAAGGAATCCTTATGTCCCATTTTTTGCCATAATTCTTCGCAAATATGTGGAGCAAAAGGAGCTAGAAGCAAAAGAAGAGCTTCAAGTACTTTTTTCCATCTTTTTTTTTCTTTTGTTAGCTCATTGACAAAGGTCATAAGCTTGGCAATAGCCGTATGAAATTGAAAATTTTCAATGTCTTCAGTGACTCCTGCAATTGTCTGATGTTGTAATCTTTGAATGTGAGAGGGAGCCTCTTCTTCAAGAATATCTTTTCTTAGAACCCACAACCCTTCTCCATCTTCATCCATAAATAGTCTCCATACCCTAGCCAGAAAGCGATGGGGCCCCTCCAATCCCTTCGAAGACCAAGGCTTGCTCTGTTGTAAAGGACCAAGAAACATTTCGAAAAGACGCAACGTATCCGCTCCATATTCTTGAATAATAGCATCCGGATTAACAATGTTGCCTCTAGATTTTGACATTTTTTGATTATCTTCTCCTAATATCACTCCCTGGTTCACTAATTTATAAAAAGGTTCTGGAGTCGATACAAGACCGATATCATAGAGAACCCTATGCCAGAACCGGGCATAAAGCAGATGAAGAACTGCATGTTCAGCCCCACCTATATACAAATCAACTCCGTGAGGGGACATCCAGTATTTTTCCTTTTCAGCGGCAAAAGGTGCTTCTTTGTTGGATGGATCGCAATACCTCAAATAATACCAACAAGAACCTGCCCATTGGGGCATTGTGTTCACCTCTCTCTTTAGACCATTTCCCAATTCTACCCAGTCTTTTTTCCGAGCTAAAGGTGCTATGCCTTCATCTGTAGGGGTGAAATCTTCAAGGTCTGGTAACAACACCGGCAGCTCTTCATCCGGAACTGGAATCGGTGTATTTTCTTTCCATATTATAGGGAAAGGTTCTCCCCAATATCTCTGACGGGAAAAAAGCCAATCTCTTAGTTTGTATTGCACCGTTCTTTTCCCAAGTTTTTTCTCCTCCAGCCATTGAATGATTTTCTCCTTAGCCTCCTTTGTTGCAAGCCCGGATATAAATCCAGAATGAACCGTTATACCTTCTCCTGTATAACAGTCATTTTCCTCCTCGATCCCTTCCGCTGTAACGACTTTTTTTATTGGCAGACAAAAAGTTTTGGCAAAGTCGTAATCTCTCCGATCATGGGCAGGAACAGCCATGATAGCGCCTGTTCCGTACGTCATCAGCACATAGTCAGAAACCCAAATCGGTAATTTTTCCTTTGTAATCGGATGGATAGCATAGCTTCCAGTCCAAACTCCAGTTTTGTTTTTAGATAACTCCGTTCTTTCTAAATCAGTCTTTAAAGAAGCAGAGGCACAGTATTGTTCCACCAACTCTTTGAACCCGCTCTCTGTCAACTTAGTGACCAATGGATTTTCTGGAGCCAAGACCAAAAAGGTCACCCCAAAAAGGGTATCCGGTCTTGTGGTAAAGACTTCAATTTCAATATCTTTTCCTTCAACAGAAAATTTCACCACTGCCCCTTCACTTTTGCCTATCCAATGGCGTTGCATCTCTTTAATTGATTCCGGCCATTCTACTAATTCCAAACCTTCAAGCAGCTTTTCAGCATAGGCCGTTATTTTTAAAAACCATTGTCTGAAAGGTTTTTTAATAACAGGATGATTCCCTCTTTCAGACCGTGGACCTTCGGGAGTATGAACAATTTCCTCATTAGCAAGAACTGTTTTAAGCTTTGGACAATACCACACAGGAGCTTCAGCCACGTAAGCCAAGCCTTTTTCGAAAAGCCTTTTGAAAATCCACTGCGTCCATTTATAATAAGAGGGATCAGTGGTATTGATTTCCCTCTTCCAGTCGTATGAAAAACCCATAGACTGAATCTGTCGACGAAAATTATCAATATTTTGCTTGGTTGTTACTGCTGGATGAGTCCCCGTTAAAATGGCATGCTGTTCGGCTGGCAATCCAAAAGCGTCCCAACCTATTGGATGCAGCACATTAAACCCCTTCATTCTTTTATAACGGGCAACGATGTCTGAGGCGGTATAGCCTTCAAGATGGCCAACATGAAGACCGCTTCCAGAAGGATATGGAAACATATCGAGGACATAAAACTTGGGCTTCTCTGAACCCATTTCTCCAGGATCTGCAGATCGGAAAAGCTCCCTATCTAACCAGTAGTGTTGCCATTTTGGCTCAATAACATCAAAAGGATACGCTTTTCTTGCTGGCATAGAAAAATGTTTAAAATTTAAAAAATATTAAGAGAAAAAAACAGAAATTAAACCTGAAAAGAAGAACCACACCCACAGGTCGATTTAGCTTGAGGATTGATGATTCTAAATCCACCTTGGGTTAGACCCTCTTTATAATCAATGGTTGAACCGGCTAATAAATGACTACTTTCTGAATCGATAGCCACAAAAACATCTTCTATTTTTAACCGAATATCCTTTTCCTTGGGTAGGGCTAGTTCTAGTTGATATTCGTTGCCGGCGCATCCACCTTTTGCTACCGAAAGCCGTAACATATATCCAGGATGAGACTCAGTTAGCTTTTTAATCTTTGAAAGAGCCATTGGGGTAAGGTTAATATTCAACTGTAAAGGAAAAACGTTGTTCATAAATTTAGTTCCTTATATTTCTAAATTATAAATAAGCGTAAGAATTACCTTGGTCAACGTTCTGCGAATCTTAGGTAAAGTAGAAACAAACTGAAAAAAAGGGACTGTTTCTTTAGGATGGTTCATAAGATAACGAAGAAGAGAGAAGGGTTTGGATTCCCCTCTTTCTGAATCCCAAGAAGACATTATTGCTCCCACTGGTAGCCTATCTCCATACTCATCACTAATAACCCGAATCGAACAAAAAGCCACTCCATGTGCCTGGACGGTATTATAGACGGCTTCAGTTTCCATATCGACAATTTGAGAAGCGGAAAGTTGCGCCATTTTTGATCTGCTTTCCGGGTCTGCTACAATAACATCAGAACAGACAGTCTTATAAAGAGGCAATCCTTGACCTAAAAGAATGGGACGTAGTTCTTCGGAGAGGTAATTTTCTACAGCGCATACCTCTCCTTTACGGATTCCAGGAACCAAGGCACCAGAATAGCCAGCTAAAATAAATAGGGAAGGTGAAAAATTCCTTAATAAGAGTTCGGCACTTCGGGCAGACTTTCTTTTTCCCATCCCTAATACCATACCACAGATAGCTTTGCGAGCATATTGTCCTAAATAAAAAACATGTCCTTCCACTTCCTTTTTTCCCTTAAGAACATGGTCCAATATCTCCTTTCCTTCATGTTCGATAGCAAATCCAATGGCTATCATACAGCTGAAAGCCTCTTTTCCATGCACCCAAGAGTTGCATCTACCCAATAGGTAGAACGTTCTTTAGCTTGTTGATATTGCCTATAATACTCCCCAATGACAAGTAGAGGCCATGCATTTCTGTACATATCGTATTTCAAGTAAAAAACGCCAGGGAAACCGGTGCCAGTTAAGAATTCCTCAGCCCAAGATCCATCAGAAAGTTGTCGTTCACATAAATATTTAATTCCCCGTGCAATGCTTGGTCGGAAAATGTCTCCACATGCCATAATGCCACTTATAGCCCAAGCAGTTTGAGAAGCCGTACTCGGTCCTTTTCCTTTGAGTTGAGGATTATCATAAGAGGCTGGAGTTTCTCCCCATCCACCATCTTCATTCTGACAAGACTCTAGCCAATCCCTAGCCCTTAAAATCCATTCCTGAGTCATGTCTTCTCCAATCGCCTGCAACCCTCTTAAGGCCTGCCATGTCCCATAGATATAATTGACTCCCCACCTTCCCATCCAAGAGCCATCACTTTCTTGCGTTTCTTTTAGATAACGAATCGCTTTTTGAACAAACTTCTCATTTCTTCTAATCCCCATTTTGCCAAATAATTCTAAAGCTCTTGCTGTTATATCTGAACATGGCGGATCAAGTATCGCATTATGATCAGCAAAGGGAACATCTTCTAGCCATTTTTTATAAACGTTTTTATCAAAAGCAGCCCACCCTCCATTCTTACATTGAAAACTGATAACCCATCGTAAAGCTCTCTGAATCACTTCCTCTTTCTTTATCTTATCATCTATATCAATCAATCGCAGGGCCAAAAGCACCATTAGGGTATCATCCACATCTGGATAATACATGTTGTTATACTCGAAAGCCCAACCACTAGCTTCAGGATGGGGATTTCTAACATGCCAATCCCCTTTGATTCTTATTTCTCTGTTTATTATCCAATGAGCGGCTTTCTTCAGCTGGGGAGCATTTCTTTCATAACCTGATTCAGCCAAAGCCACTAGGCTAACGGCTGTATCCCAAAGTGGAGAAAAGCAGGGTTGTATCCTTAAATCATCGTTTTTCTGATCGTCTACTTCTAAGGCCTCGAAATCAGCAATAGCCTTTTTTAGGATCGGATTGTCTTCGGTATATCCTAGAGCAATCAACGCCATGATCGCATAATGCATTGCTGGGAAAATAGCTCCCAGGCCATCGGATCCGACAGCTATACGCTCTAATATCCATTTTTCAGCTTTTTCTATCGCCATTTTCCTAAAGGGCTTCAATGAAGTCTTATCCCAATATTGTAAAAATTTATCACAAGCTAAGAATAAACCTTCTTTAGATAAATATTTTGCCCCTTTCTTTAGCCAGGAAAACTTCCCACGTTCCGTCCCATAGGGGAAGAGTTCATGCAGCTGCAATTTTTCAGGGAGAACTCTTGTCGGCTTAAAATGATGGATAATAGATAGGGGAACAAGCATGGTCCGGCTCCAAGCCGATATTTCATAGAGATTGAAAGGGAACCAATTCGGGAAAAGGATAATTTCTGGGGGGATAACAGGAAGGCGGTCCCATGGATAAACCCCTAGAAGGGCTAGCCCCAGCTTTGTGTAAGTCATGCACTTAGGTATTCCTCCAAGCCTAAGAATAGTAGAGCGTGCTTTAGCCATTAAAGGTTCATCTGGAGAGAAACCAGCTAATTTAAGGGCAAAATAGGCTTTGACTGTGGCATTGACTTCACTGGGACCTCCAGGATAAATATTCCATCCGCCATCAGGAAGCTGCCTATCTAGGATATGCTTTACTAATCGTTTCTGTTTTTTGTAGTCAATCTTTCCTCTCCAATGCATCAAGTGAATGGAATCGCAAGCAAGCGTCACATCCACAAACAATTCCCCTACCCAATGCCCATCTTCTTTTTGTATAGAAAGAAGATATCTTTGTGCTTTTTTAATCGTCTCTTCCACTTTATGTGGAAAATTTAAGGTTTCTTCCACTAAAGAAAGGGGGACAGAAGGAAGCTTTTTGTTGTCCCCAATCTCATTTTCCTTTTTTAAAAAAAGCCTTCCTGAATGCATGGAATGTTGGATAACTGTTCTTTTTGTTCGGGTCAATACGAAAAATTTGTACTAGATAACAAAAACAGTTGAGAGCAAACCGTTTTGGCTAGATTCCTTTGGCTTGCCTATGAAGTGTAGCCAAAATCCAAACAGACAGTTGTTCTCAGAGTCATTCATAGTTCTAGTCCAGATATAGTAAGAGTCTTTTCTTGTCTATTCCAATTTTCCGATAGCCTAATGAATTACGATTGGGAAAAAAAATCCCTGTTAAAGGATACCAAAGAATAGGAAATTAGCTTGGATGCTTGCAGCTTTGAGTCTTTCAGAGGGAAAGCAGAATAATAATGGTAACCATCGCCACGACCCTCAGCACCTGAGCCAAGATGGCTTGAACAGTTTCTATACAAGTTACTTTTTCCTTCTCATAAATGTACATTCTAAACCTGTCGCTCAAGCTGGTCAGCATTCAAGAGCCGCCGAGCTCCTGGGGGTTGCGCCGCAAACACTGCGACGCTGGGAGCGCGAGGGCAAGCTCCTACCCAATGAACCCACAGCAGGGGGGCGACGACGCTACGACCTTGCGCAGCTTCGGCTAGACCAATTTCATGCGCCGGAGAAGGTAGGCCGCACCATTGCCGCCTATGCCCGTCTGTCCAGTCACGACCAGAAGGACGATCTGGAAGGGAAAAAACAGGTTCATGAGCTGTTCTGTGCCCCCGGCAAGGCTGGACATTCGAGCTGATCGCGGACCTGGGTTCTGGCATGAACTACCACAAAAAAGGCCTGAAGCGCCTGCTGGATGCGATCATCGGCGGTGAAGTTGGGCGCCTGCTCATTACCCACAAGGACCGACTGACGGGCTTTGGGGCGGAACTGGTGTTCGCCATCTGCGAGGCAAAAAACCTGGAAGTGTTCATCCTCAACCAGGGTGAGGACAGGACCTTTGAAGAAGATTTAGTTAAGTACGTACTGGAGAGCATCACGGTGTTCAGTGCACGACTCTACGGTAGTCGCTTGGGCAAGAACCAGAAACTGCTGGATGGTGTCCGGAAATCCGTAGAGGAATCTCAGGCATGATCGTCGCCCATAAAATCGCGCCTGCCCCGAACAACCAGCAGGCGACCTACTTCGCCAAGGCGGCGTGGAAAGCAGACCATAACCTACCCAAACCTTCGCAGCAGTCCTTGCGCCGCCAATTGAACGCCATCAAGCGCGAACAGTTCCCGTGGATGCTGGAAGGCAGCAAGAACGCGCCACAGATGGCGATCATCCAACTGGGTGCGGCCTTCAAGAACTTCTGGGCGGGGCGTGCAAAGTATCCGAAGTTCCGCAAGAAGGGGGTGGATGACCGTTTTCCCCTGACCAATGACCAGTTTTCCCTCGACGGCCGCCGCATCCGCATCCCCCATCTGGGGTGGGTACGGATGCGGGAGACGTTGCGTTTTACAGGCAAGCTCATCTCCGCTACCGTCTCCCGGGTGGCGGACCGGTGGTTTATCAGCATCACCGTCGCTGCCGACGCTATCCCCCTGCGTCCCGCTGAAAACCAAGGCGCGACCATGGTGGATTTGGGGGTATCGGCCATGGCAACACTCTCCAGAAGAGAAAAGGTAATCGGTCCCAAGCCGCACAGGGCCTTGCTCAAGCAATTGGGGCGACTCTCTAGAAAGCTCTTGCGCAAGAAAAAGGGGTTGGCCAATCGGACCAAAGCCAAGGCTTGGATTTGCAAGGCTGCATGCCAGGATTGCCAATATCCGGCAGGAGGGCTTACACAAGCTCACCTCATGGCTCAGGCGATGATTTCACCGCGTGCTTGTCGAAGAGCTGAAAGTGGGCGGCATGGAGAAGAACCGGTAATCTTGCCTGTTCCCTATCCGACATGGGATTCTTCGAATTTCGGCTGTAACTGAAATACAAGGCAAAGGGGTGTGGTGGGTTTGTGGTGATGCCCGACCGCTAGTTTCTGTCCAGCAAGAGCTGTTCGACTGGCAGGACGGTGCAGGAAAAAAATGCCGCTGGCAGTTTGCGAGTGGCGATGTCCGGACTGTGGCACCCTTCAGGATCTTTGCGATGACTTATACTTATATGAGAAATAGAAGTCAAAGAGAAAATGAAAGATTTTTTTGTATCTAATCCAATTACTATTCCAAATGGTGTTATGAATCATTTTCAGAAGGCAAAGGTGATAACTTTCGTAAGATAATCCAGTATGATGCTTTTTGAAAAGAATAAGAAAGCATACTTAGAAGCCGAATGGCTTCGATAAGTCTGGTTAGATCGTTAGACACTTTCAAGCTTTTTCATAAAATATCTATCTTTTAGATTTATGACCGAATAGGGCATTGACTTTTGGGATCCATTGGCTTTCCATAGCTCAAATCTGACTATTCAACCCTTCCTAGTCTTTTAGGATATTCCATTTTCCTTACATAGGACATTTCTATGTTAGATAGATAGTACTGTATCCGATTATGACATATACGCAACAAAGTATTAATATTTATGTAATATATATGTCATACCACTGACACATATATGTAATAATAATGACATATAAATTTAACATAAGAGAACTTGAAATATCGTATTATGCAGTAGTATTAGCATTTCATGCACATATATAAGATGTATCTTACTATTATCCTTATTATCCTACTTGACAGTACTACTTATTGTGTAGTTGCCCCTGAGACAGAGAAAAGCAGATCATCTTCATTATTGAACGAGGAAGTTCCGAATCCTACTTCGATGCTAGGTGGTGGTCCTGGGAGTTGGGATAGTGTTCCAGAAGATCCACTGTTGACATCTTCACCCTATGGAGACATGAATCGGAGGGGAGGGGATTTAGGAAATCTCCAACCACTACTTGCGCAAAACCAATCAACTGCACCTTCATCAACTACACCTCCATCTTCTTCCCCAACATCCTCCTCCGCAGGTCAAAGCGTCACTATGCCCGAAACTATTGTATCGACGACGAACAATTCGGTTCTGCCGTCCAACTACGAGATCAACTCAGTATATGGTATGCCACTGAACATTATCGACACTCCGAGAAATGTTCAGGTGATTACTCAGCAGGAAATCCAGCAATCAGCTTTCATTTCCCAAAATGTCATGTCTCTCATGTATATGGCTCCTGGACTCTATATGGGAACAACCTTTGGAGAGTTCTCTGTTCCCAACATCCGAGGAATGCCAGCCAACAAATATATCAACGGTATGCTCTCCTTCTTGCCTGGAACCGGATATGAAGGAGGCCCTATGAATATGAACGACTTTGATCAGATCAACATCGTTCAGGGACCGACCATGCCGAGCCTTCTCTCTATCAGAGCTGCTGGAGGCTATCTGGATATTCAGACCAAACGGCCCTACTGGGATGGATTCCACGGTTATGCGACCGTTATGGAGGGCATGTATGATCAAAATCTTTGGCAGGCCGATGTGGGAGGCCCCATCAATGACAAGCTCGCCTTTCGGTTCAGCTATCTGGGTAATTACTCAGGTAACTACTATTATAATGATTATCTTCACAATCAGGCCTTTTATGGGGCATTAAGCTTCCGTCCTTACGACAACTACGAGATCTTCTTCAATAATTCGTTCTACACAGAGGGCTATAACGAGATTGGTGGAATTAACCGACCTACTCAGCAGCTTATTTCCAACCATGAATATCTTTCTGCTTTTATACCGAACGTATTTTTAGGCCCACCAGTATTGGTTGATCACCATAAGGTCAACTATAATATCGGACCGGAATTGTATAACTATGGGGTTTCTGTCCTACCAAAGTATTATAACACAATTCACTATGTTCCTTTATCAGCAATTGGTGGCTATCGGGCAAATCTTTTAAATCCTGGCTCTGGAGGATTTGTAGTCAGTGAGAGAGGCCAGATTATCCAGAGAATTAACGTCGACGATGGATTTCAGATCATCAACAATAGCAACTTTGAGTGGTTCACCTATAACTACCAAAATTTTACCCCTTATAATATTTATACCCCTGGCTCTTGGGTAGGACAAAACAACACGTCATTCCTCCTTAACTTCGACACTCCTATTGGAGGAGACAGAGAAACACTAGCAGAAGAAAAAGGGGATCAGAGCGACCCAAAAAATCTTCCCCTAAAGAAGAAGCAACCGTTCCGGATCCATCATACCGTTAATACAGGATTTGAAGTCGATTATGCCAATATGATTGTCTACGAGGGTGACTTCGAACAGACTTTTAATCCATGGAATATGGGTCCATTGGCGGATGCGGTCTACCCTTCCTATTTTCAGTATAATTTGCCTGGTAGGCCTTGGTTTTCCAAATACCTCTATCAGGACGTTCCTATTCCTGGACGTCCCGGGCAAGTGTTTAATCCAGGCAATTTTAGTTCGACTGATTCCGAGACCTGGTACTTGCGACCTTATTGGCAGCATCAGATAGACTTCGGTGAACACTTTTCTATTTTCATGGGAGCAAGTGTTTTGAGCCTTATGGGCACGGCTCAGAATCCAGTGGGGACACCCAGCACCTACTATGACTTCGGCCATGCGCTTCATCCTACCGGAAACTACTTTTCTACTGTTATCCCTAATTTTGACTTCAGCCCTCGTTGGAAGCCTAATGAGTGGACAACTGTCTATTTTGATTTTCAACAGGCCTATTTAGCTGAAACTGGAGCCTTTTACGGCCTTTCACCCTTGACAAGCAACTTCGATCTTCATCTCCATCAGCGGCTCTACAGCGGAGGAATTAACTTTAGCCTGCTCAACGGCAAGCTGAACATTTTGACCGCAGCCTTCGATCAGGTATTTCAGGAATTAGAATCTTTCAAGAAGGTCCTTCTTGTTCCGGTACCAATTGATGTGGTTGGGGCAACAATGCAAGTTGTCTATCAGCCGGATCGTCATTTATGGCTTGTAGCCAATGCTTCGTACATTATGGGAACCTTCGACTACGGTCCACCCCTTACCACAGGTCCGAGCATGGATCAGCCTTATCCAAGCAATTATGTTCTGCTCAATCCAGAGAAATATCCATTCGACCGTTTTGGATATTTTCCATTTGGGACATATAACTATGTTGGCTGGCCTAATTTCCAAACCTCGTTCATGGCGACCTATACATTGGATTGTGGTATCGGTTTTTTTGCATCATTTAACGCAACAAGCCCCCAATATCTCGCCTATGATTACCAAGTTAGGATTCCTTGGCAGTATACGCTTAACCTTGGCATTAATTACACGAGTCCGGATAAACATTGGACAGCCCGTGTATGGTTTTGGAACGTCACTGATCAGCACAACTGGATAACACTCGGAAGTGGATTTGCTACTTCCTTTGCCAATTATGACGAGCTCATGGTTTCTTGGCCATTTTGGATCCAAGGTCAAGTGAGTTACCAATTTTAGTCTGAAAAAGGTGTACAATGCTTTCATACAGATTCCTAATTCGATGGTTGGTTCAATTTTTTCTCTTTGCTATGCCTCTTGGTGTATTATTCCCCAGGCAAGCAACGAAGCCCACTTCCATTGGATGGCAGCTACAATTCATCCTTGGAGCTAATGGAGAAGGTAAACAGGCCCAGGTTCTTTTGAATTCTGGCCATGCAGCAGATGCCGAGAAACAAGCTGAAGCTGATCTTCATACGATGATGGCCAAAGCTAGCTTTGGCTCATTCAGTCTTCTCCTTCCCTATAATAATCTTGGAGTGGTCTATGCGACCGAAGGCAAATACTCCGAAGCTCATAAGATGTTTGCTCGGGCTATTGGTCTTGGTCGTGCTGCGGTAAGCCAGGGGGAGATGTCCAGTGGATATAGCGTGGGTTCTACTTACCGCCAAGCGGGAGCCGGTGGAGGCAAAGGGGTTGTGGTGCAAAAGAAATTACTTGCTCTCTGTCTTATGAATAATGCTGCTACATTTCGGATGGAAGGAAAAATAGCTGAGGCAATATCTCTAGAGCATCAGGCACATAAGCTCGATCCTGACTTACCGCTTCCAGCTTCCGATCGCTAGTTTCATTCAGATTCTAACTGTATCGGAAATGCCTATGGGTGGCTCTTCTTCCTTCTGAATCTACTGAATGCCAACAGCTGGATCTGTAAAAGAAAATGACAACAAAAAAGGCCCTTTGGCCATAGCCTTTCTGGTATATCAAGCACTTTCTCACCCGACGGAATTTATGGTTTGTCTTTGTTGATCACAGTTTTTCAAGCTCCTTAGTTTCTAGCGAGGGTCAAAACTGCTATTTCCTTAGCTCTTCCCTCTTTTTTCAAGACTTCCGCGCATGCTTCCACCGTTGCCCCTGTAAACATTATATCGTCAACAATCAATAAGTTCTTAGCCGATAGGTCAAAGCCTCTTTTCAGTCTAAAGCTATCTCTTATGTTAGTGCTTTTTTCTAGTAAAGAAAGGCCCCTTTGTTGCTGACTAAACTTGACTCTTTTCAAAGCTGGTAAGTACTCTAATTGTTGACGGCGGCAAAGAGACAGTGCAAGTTCTTCAGCCAAATTAAAGCCTCTTTTTCTGAATTTCTTCGGATGCAAAGGAACTGGAACAACCCCATGACAACGCCAGCCACCAATGTACTTTTTGTAGCCTTTTTCTAGCCATTCTTCAAGGATACCAATAAGGTGGTATTCGTTGCGGTATTTTACCCGCTGAATCACTTCTTGGACAAGTCCACTGAAGACAAATCCTGCTCTTGCAAAAAGAAAAGACCTAGGCTGGACTGAGCAAATTTTGCAGTTTTTAAAATAGGGTAATTCTTTAGGAAAGGGTTGGCAGCAGCGATAACAAAAAGGAGGATCCAGAGGGTAGATAGGCAGGTTGGGAAGCTTGGGAGGCGGATAAATTAAAGAAAGAAAACATTGAGCTTCCCTTTGGATTTCCCATAGTATTTTCTGTAAAAGATCCATAAGACAGCAGAAAAAATTGACAGTATGACACTTTCTTTACTATTAGAAAGTAGCCTTTCAGGTTCTATCCAGCTTTGGGAATGTACCAAAAAAACAATACCCCCATGGATACCAATTGGCTGCCATATGTTTTTCCCGTTTATATAGGCTACTCCCAAAAGGATGCCGAGCAAAAATAAAATGAGTCCTTGGATAGAAATCCATTCTAGGCGTAGGACTGGTTGAAGCATCTCTAGGAGGACTCGGAAACCACTCCCTAGGGTAGGATGGAAATCAGAATAATTTTGCGGTTGATTATTCAAAAAATGGGAAAGGGAAAAAACTCCAGCACTAGCAACAAGAGCAGGCAGCTCTCCAATGGATCTTAGAAAAACTCCAAGCAGTATTCCTCTCATCATTACCTCTTCGATAATGGCTACTGCAGCCGCTTTGGAGAAAATTTTTAGACTATCTTCTATTGAGCCTGTGGCTTGTGGAAACCGAATGATTTTGCCAAGGATTTCTGGTTCTATAACAAAAGAAAAGCCTACTATCCCTATGGCCCATCCTATGCCATACAAAAGGGGCCTAAAAACTGGTCTTTTAAAACCTATATCTGCCCAGTGGTAAAGGCCAAGATGCTTTCGAAAAAGAAAAACCACTGCCAGCAAAATGATTTCAAGGAGTCTGTGATAAAAACGGATAAAAGAAAGAGGGCCGCTTATCGACAAAAAAAGATGATAGGCAAAAGGACTTATGGCCGATGCTAAGAGAAAAGAAAAAAAAATAAGAACCAATAAAAAAACCACTTCGATAAGGTAAAAGAAAAACGAAAGGACTTTAAAGAAAAAAGAGATAGGAAACGTTTCCCCTTTTTTCTAAGGCTTTTCTATCCACTGGCCTATTTTCCTATAACGGAGGTATCTTTTTTCTAAGAGTTCCTTTGGGCTTAGGGCTTTTAAAGCTTTTATATTTGAAAGAATATACTCCTTAAGGATTTCGGTGGCTTGATCCCAGTCCCAATGAGCAGCTCCTTGAGGCTCAGGAATGATCTGGTCTATAATCCCAAGTTCAAGAAGCTCTTGAGCAGTCAGTTTAAGTAATTTTGCGGCTTGTGGCGCATGCTTTTTATCTTTCCATAGAATAGCTGCACAGCCTTCAGGGGAGATCACCGAATAATAGGCATTTTCCATCATCAAAATTCTGTCAGCAACCCCTATTCCTAAAGCCCCACCGCTTCCTCCCTCGCCAATGACAACTGAAACAATTGGCACAGTGAAGCCTGACATCTCCATAAGATTGGTAGCTATGGCCGCTCCAACATGCCTTTCTTCTGATCCAATTCCAGGGTAAGCTCCAGCCGTGTCAATGAATGTAATAATAGGAAGATGAAATTTATTGGCTAGTTTCATCAGTCTTAAGGCCTTTCTATAGCCTTCGGGAAGAGGACAACCGAAATTCCTGGCTAGGTTTTCTTTGAGGGTTCTTCCCTTCATCTGCCCTATTGCCATTGCTTTTATGCCATCAATGGTCAATAAGCCCCCGACGATAGACAAATCGTTACCAAAGAGTCTGTCTCCATTGAGATCAAAAAAATCGGAGGATAACCTTTTGATGTAATCTAGAAAATAGGGTCTTTTAGGATGGCGAGCAATTTGAACCCTTTGCCATGGGCTAAGACTAGAATAAATCGTTTTTTTTAGTTCTTCGAGTTTGCTCTTTAGCATGTTTCTTTGTTTTTCTAGTTCTTCAGCGGATAAACCATTGTTGGTCTCTAACCGTTCTATTTGTTCTATTACTTCAACAATGGGCTTTTCGAAATCCAAATAGCCGTTAGAATGCATAGAAGGATAGATTTATATTGTTGGAAGCAAACAGTTAAAAAATTTCAAATGTATGTATATTTTATCATGTCTTTTCAGAGAATCTAGAACAATATATGGAACAGAAGGCACTGTTTCGTTTTGCTATAGTGGTTAGTTCTTATCACAAGGAATATACCAGTCGGCTTGTCGAGTCAGCCTTGGATATACTTCAAGGACACAAAGTCGATGTCTTTTGGGTGCCGGGGGCATTCGAAATTCCCCTGCAGACCCAAAGACTTGCCCGCAAAAAAATTTATGACTGCATTCTCTGTTTTGGGATCGTCTGGCAAGGAAAGACGGCACATGCGGCTGAAATCCTGCGAGCTTGTACTGATGCGTTGATGAGGATAGGGCTTGAAAACGATCTTCCAGTCATTCACGAAGTGCTTTCGATACGTACTCAATCCCAGGCTAAAGCACGGACAATGGGCAAACTCAACCGAGGAATAGAAGGAGCAAAAACGGCCTTGGAACTGTTGTCACTGAGGTTTGACAACACTGAAGCCTAGTTAGAGGTTTAAAGATATTGAAAGTCACGATCGGGTCTGCTTAAATAACCAACTGTTCTGTCAGACTTACTCATTTCTACATGAGGATGGCATAACCAATGGATAGAAGGGTTGTCTAATACCAACCCTTTTCTTTTTTCTTGAAGAGATAGCCTCCTCATTGCCCTCAACTTCCTTTTTTATCTCCTTTATTTTTGCTTCCATTTTCTGTTTATTTTTTTTCTTTCTTTTTCAGTTTTACTTTTCTTCTTTTAGAAGCATTCTAACATTTCCATTTTATTCTCCCATGTTTTTTTATGTCGGCCGAAGGAGGATTATATTGTTTTTATTGGAATTAAATAGCATATTATGATCCCTCTTCTGGCAAGCTTCTGCTATCTTTTTACCATCCATCGCCGTAATGCCCCTGCCTTCAGGCATGGGGATATAAGGCGATAAATTATAGCTATGTGTAGTATAATTATGTATGAACAGAAAAGAACAATTGAAATCCAATAAAAAT
>Ga0080003_1000184_pt2 | contig 32364 bp, 33 predicted proteins | sample JossMetagenome_FD_69206 | JGI IMG/M metagenome (GOLD analysis project Ga0080003, IMG submission 69206) | Hot spring microbial communities from Joseph's Coat, Yellowstone National Park, USA - JC2_E (SPADES assembly) (version 2) | ecosystem: Environmental > Aquatic > Thermal springs > Hot (42-90C)...
ATCACACCAGCTCTGATAATAGGGGCGTTCGCCGAGAGGATCAGGTTCGGCCCGCTCCTCCTCTTCATAGCGCTCTGGTCGCTGCTTGTCTACGATCCGGTGGCCCACTGGGTGTGGGGCTTCGGGGGCTGGCTGCACTCGCTGGGGATCCTGGACTTCGCAGGGGGCACCGTGGTCCACATGGCGGCCGGGACGGCGGCGCTCGCCTCCGCACTCGTGCTCCGCTCCAGGCACGACTTCAACGGATCCGTGATAGAGCCCGAGAACGTGCCGTTCGTGGTCCTGGGCGCAGCGCTCCTCTGGTTCGGGTGGTTTGGGTTCAATGCGGGGAGCGCGCTGGCCGCGAACGGGCTCGCGTCCCTCGCATTCGTCAACACGTTCCTGGCCCCGGCCGCGGCCGGCCTCACGTGGATGATCGTGACCTGGGCCGTGAGGGGGAAGTCGAGCGTGCTGGGCACGATGGCGGGGCTCGTGGCTGGCCTCGTCGCGGTGACCCCGGCGGCCGGGTACGTGGATCCCATGTCGGCGATGGCCATAGGCGCGTCCGCCGGCCTCGTCACCTACGGGGCCGCGCTCCTGAGGGTCAGGATGCGCCTGGACGACTCCCTCGACGTCTGGGCCATACACGGTGTGGGCGGCATGTGGGGCGCGATCGCCATCGGCATCTTCGCGGACGTGGGGGCGGCGGGCCTCCTGTACGACGGCGTGCACCAGTTCCTCGTGCAGCTCGTCGGGGTGGCCGCGGTCGGCGCCTACGTATTCGCGGCCTCGCTGGCGCTCTTCAAGTTGATAGACGTCGCCCTGGGCTTCACAGTGAAGAGACACGAGGAGGCGATAGGGCTCGACCTCTCCGAGCACGGCGAGACAGCGTATCCCGGTATATGATGTATGGAGGCGGGAAGGATGAAGAAGATAGAGGCCGTGGTTCGCCTTGAGAAGTTCAACGCGGTCAAGGACGCGCTGGAGGCCGAGGGGTTCACGGGGCTGACCGCGTACCGCGTCCGTGGCAGGGGGAGGCAGGGGGGCATAAGGCTGCAGTGGAGGGGCGTGAGGGAGTTCCGCGTCGACCTGATACCGAAGGCGAAGGTGGAGCTCGTGGTGGACGACGGGGACGTGGAGAGGGTCATCGGGGTGATATCGCGCGCGGCCTACACCGGTGAGGTCGGCGACGGCAAGATATTCGTGATCCCGGTGGAGGAGGCATATCGCATAAGGACGGGCGAGAGGGGCAGTGGCGCGTTATGACTGTGATGTATAGCGCTCAGGTCACCAGATCCGTTATGTCCTTTATGAGCCCCGCCAGCGCTGAGTACGAGCGATATGCGCGGGAGCGGAATCCCGCGGCGGCTGACGATTCACCGTATAGTTCGCACGAAAGCGACCACGCGCTTATCCCCAGCGACTCGGCATCCTCCGCACCTCCTTCCAGGAAGAGCGCGTGCGCCCGCGCCAGCATTCCGGCTAGGTCGCGTGCGCGCAGCTCCAGTGCGGTCGCCTCCCAGGATTCGGGGGCGTTCAATGCGAGCCCCGATATCTCGTCGCCAATTCTCTCGAGCGTCTTCGACATGGCCCTGAAGTCCATGAGCTTTGCGCGGGGGAACTCGATAGTGGACCTGAGGACGCGCACCAAGAGAAAGTACAGCTTGTCCACCACTGAATCGCGCGCAGCGACCTCCCCCAGGATCCTTGGCTCCACGGAATCGAGCGCCCTGGCTGCGTCAACCGTCATCGTGGACAGCGTCTCTACTATTCTCCCCGATATGGCCGCCGGATCCTGGTCATCGTCCACGAAGCACGCGTAGATGGCGCGGTCCGACCCCTCGTAGACCTTCTCCAGCCCTATGAGCGACGCGGCGGTTTCCTCCATCCTGCTGAGTTCCTCCCGTTTCATCCCCTCCAGCGCTACCTCTATCTCGCTGCATCCGTTGAGATAGGCTGCCAGGAGCTTCCTATGGGCGGCGGGCGCACCCACGGACATCCTCTTGGGGCCCGTTCCCACGACCGGTCTGATGAACACCCCCTCGCCGTCCATGTCGATGATGACCTCCGATCCCTCCCTGAGGCCCACGGACCTGGTCCACTCTGCCGGGAGTGAGACGAACAGGCTCGAGCCGAGCTTCACCAGCTTCCTGCTCCTCATCTTCATTCAGCTTAAACCTGCGTGTGGTGGTTTAATCTAATAAAACTTTAACCCGACTATGACGTTCGTCGTGGGTCAGTATGGAAAATGTACACCATGAAAAATGGCATAATATTATTTTTATAATGCAATCACTGATAACAGTTATCAAATATTATCAAAGACCCCGGGCTTCACATATGAATCAAATATCAAAAAACATAGTGATTTACGTGTACCTGATCCGGTCCACGGGACATACCTCGGGAACTCTCAAGATGTCCGGATCGGCGCCACGGATCACCCAGCCGTCGTGGCGGAAAGCTCCGGTCGAGGACGCACATCAGCTGTAGAATACCAGGACAGCGCTTCCTCTCACGAGCCCGTTCATGGACCCGAGGACCTCGTCCTCGCTCGCGCCCGGCGGCACATTCAGCGGCCCGCTGAGCGCGTAAACTACAAGCTCGTATTTATGGACTTGGCCGCTCGGGGGGCACGGCCCCGCATATCCTATGTCGCCGTAACCGTTCTGGCCCTGCTCGCCGATCCCGATCACGGTTCCCAGCTGCGGCACCGCCTCAGGGAGGCCGGTCGCGTTCCCCGGTATATTGTAGACAATCCAGTGGACGAATCCCGTGGGCGACGAGTTGAGATCGACGAGGATCAACGCGTAATATTCTGTTCCACTCGGCTGGCCGGACCAGTTGATCGGGGGCGAGACATCGGCGCCCGCACATGTGAAGTTGGCGGGGATCGTGCTCCCGTTGGCGAATGCCGGGCTCCAAACGTAGAACCGGGGCACGCCCGATGGAGCTAGCTGGTACCCCGGCCCCGGCGATATGGCACCCAGCATGTACGGCGTCACGAACCCCGCCAGTATTATCACCGCGATCGCCAGGAGGGCCCACTTTCTCCAGCTGTTCCTTCTCTTGGGCACGCGTCGATCGAAACCCCCATCTGAGATAAGCTTTTGTCCGACCCGCCGGGGTGTTGGTCGGATAAAGGAGGATCACCTCCGACGGCAAGCACCCTATATTCCGTGTGGAACGTTATATGTCCTTGAAGAAGACCCTTCGTCCTCCTCTTCAGGACACCGAAGAACCTCTCCACCCTGATCCTGTCCCCCAACGCCCCGTGGTAGTACTGCAGCCCGAGCTCCCGGAAGGCCCACGAGTACCGCGGGCCCCTGTTCGTGATGGACAGCTAGTGTCCACGTCGATGGCGGCCCACGCGTGGACCTCCCGGCCGTTCACCCTCTCCACAGCCTCATCCCAGTCCACCGCGACGGGCCTCCTCTCCCTCGGCGGTATGGTCCACCCGACCGACCCGAGCGCGCGCCCAGTCCAGCACCGAGGCGTGGGACGGCTTCCTCCCGCAGCGATCCTCCATCGCGTCGGCTATCTCCCACGAGGAGAGGCCAGCCATGCAGAGGTAGAGCGCGTGCGCCTTCTCCTCGATAGATATTTTATGCCGCTTGAATATACCGAGGGTGCTGATCATCCCATCCAGCTCCCTTATCGGGTTGAAGTGGAAAGGGTGTGCATGTGGGCCGGTGGGGATGGTCCGCCCATTTGGGCCTATCCGACCAACACTCCCGCCGGATCTAGGTGAGCGGCGCGCGATCCGAGCCGCCCCGCGATGGTTGCCCGATGTTTAAATATCGGGATGGCCGAGCCCCTGATAAGGCGATATGTGTGCACGAGTTCCTCGATACGGGGAGGCGCTGGACGGTGAGGGTTGCAGTCGAGGGCGGTGAGGAGAGCCTGGAACTCTACGAGGTGAAGGACGGCGTCAAACTGGATAAGGACGCGCTCGATAAGATGATAGACCTCGTCAGGACCAGGGATAATTACGCAGCGATAGAGGCGATAAAGAGCGCATCCTCCCCCGACGGTGAGGAGTACGGCGGATTCGCGATATTCATGATACTTCTGAAGCTATCGGAGGAGGCCAGCCAAGCGCTCGGCGATGTCCACGAATACCTGTTCGGTATCTCCGCCGACGACGGGAGCCCGCTCCTCTTGGCGTCCTCCGACCAGGATAACAGCAGGAGCCAATTCCTTGGGTGCATCAGCGCCCTCTTGGACGATCCCGAATCGGTCGAGATGGCGATAGTGACGCTCCCTGTCAAGGGGCTCGATACGGCCGCTGCCGGCACCGGATCCTGAGGCCCTTGACATAGGCAACGGTCTGCAGCTAAATCGACCACATTTAGCATGCGGCGGCTGATTCGGGATTGTACTCCGTGCTGAGCCATGATCGCCGCGTGTTGAGGTACTGCGGAAATGGTTATATCCAAGGGGCCGCTCGCCCGAATCATGGAGGACGAGGAAGGCTTCCATACGAAGCTCGTTCACGGTCACGAATACTACGATGAGGAGAGGGGCTATTTCATACCTCCAATATATATGGGCGTGATCTGCGAGCATCCCGATAGGGAGACCGGTCAGCCTAGGATGACCGATAGGGGCACCGAGCTGAAGTACGCGAGGGAGGAGAACGTGACCGTGGAGTCGCTGGAGAACGTCATGGCGAAGATAGAGGATGCTGCGGATGCGCTCGCCTACGCTTCTGGTATGGGCGCGATAGGCAGTCTATTACTGTCCATGATCAGACCGGGAATGAGAATAGTAGTCCCGATGGAGGAATACGGCACGACAATAAGGCTCATGGAGGACCTCAGGAAATTCGGCGTCGTAGTGGACGAGGTCTGGCCCGACACGAAATCGCTGGTGGACGCGCTATCTAGGCCCGCAGACATAGTGTTCCTTGAGACGATGACGAATCCAACGCTCAAGGTCCTGGACGTCAGGGAAATATCAAAGGCATCGAGGGATGCCGGCGCGAAGCTCATAGTTGATAACACGTTCGTCACCCCATATCTTTACAGGCCGCTCAAGGATGGTGCATATACGGTCCTACACAGCGCCACCAAATACCTCGCGGGCCACAACGACGTGCTGGCGGGCGTCTCCGCGTTCCCCGAACAGGGGACCGCGAGGGCCGCATGGGAGTGGAGGAGGATGCTCGGGTCGACGCTCTCGGCGTTCAACGCATACCTGGTGCTCCGCGGGCTGAAGAGCCTAGGGATCAGACTCGAGCGCGAGAGCGAATCCGCGATGGCCGTAGCCGAGTTCCTACGCGACCATCCCGCGGTGAAGAACATATACTACCCCGGGCTCTCAGACAGTCCGTACAAGGGGATCGCCGACAGGATCTTCGAGAGGAGGCTCTACGGCGCCGTGGTGAGTTTCGAGCTGAAGGGCGGGAGGGAATCCGTCCTCAGGGCGCTGAGGGCCGTCAGGGTGATAAAGTCGTCCCCCAGCCTGGGCGGGACCGAGAGCCTCCTGACATATGCGGCCATGAGCGCCTCAGGCCCCATAGCGCCGGACGTCAGGGAGAAGCTCGGAATAACCGATGGTCTCCTCAGGCTCTCCGTGGGGCTCGAGGACGTCGATGACCTGATAGAGGATCTGGATTTGGCCCTGAAGGCATGAGCTACTCGGCGCTTAATGATGATATTTTACATTAATTCATAGCTTTAATTAGCTATTGTTATATAATTTATCACAATAATTACTGCATGGCGGGATCCCGATCTCGCGCGCCCTCAGCGCCGCCTTCGCCCTCCAGCCACCCATCCAAGCTCCTCCCCTCATCGCCCTCCGCGAGCTGCTCGGCCAGCTCCCCGAGCGACTCCACGACGTATTCGGACGCTATGCCCTCCTCCGGTTCCTCCTCCCCATATCTGTTCACCCATGCAGTCCTGAGCCCCAGCACCATCGCCGGCCTCACGTCTTCATCAACGTCGGGGCCGGCGTGTAACCCTCTCCAGATGGGCGTCCCGGAATCCCTGTAGGCGTTGAATATCGCCCTGGGATTTGGTCTGTACGCGCTGTTCACCCGGGCGCCGTACACGTAGTCCACCTCGATGCCCGAGTTCCCCAGGAGTCCACGGAGCACGTTTTCCTCCATATCCGAGATCAGCGCGACGCGATATCCGGCGCTCCTCAGGCGTTCAATTCCCCCCGCGGCGTCCTGGAAAAATTTCCACCTACCTATGGAATCCAGGATTCCACTTCCCAGCTCCTCTGAGTAGGTAAGCCCACGGAGTTCCAGAGCGATCCTGATCCCGCCCACGACGCGTGGTCCATACGGAGCCTGCAGTGTACGGGCCGCCGCGAGTGCCGCCGCCGCTACCTCTGATCCCAGATCGCTATCCCCGAGGGCCGATCCTAGGTACTCAGCGAGGCCCCCTCTGCAGTCCAGCGCGACGCCGCAGGGTTCCATGCTCACCATGTCGACCCACGGAAGCTTGGCCAACGTCTATGTGACCGGAGGAAGAGTTCCTTAAAGGTATTACCGGGCTCCTCCTGATCCTGAGCTCGTGCAGCTCGCCGTCCTCGAATACTCCCACAGCATACTCGCACGCCGGCGGCTGACTGTCCACATGGAGGAACCGTATTCCCTCGTATTTCACCAGCTGCGTCGGGTACTCGACATGTCCGCTGAGGTGGAGCCTCGGCCTGATCATCCTGACGGCCCTTATGATTACCCTCTTACCGTACGGATTCTCCGGAATGAACGGCACCTCCGCGGGCGGCTCGTGTGTTATCAGGATGTCCACTCCTCCATCCGAGATATCCGCGGCCTCCGACTCGAAGTCGTCAGGCCTCTTATGATGCCACTTCTTGCCGCTCCCTATATTCCCCGAAATCCCCGCTATGACGAGCCCGTCGAACTCGACTGTCTCGCCGTCCGGAATGAGTATCGGCCTTCCGTCCCTGTTGTGCGCCGCGCATATGCCCTCCCTGTTCTCGTGGTTCCCATATATGGTGAGGACATATGTCATATCAGCGAGCTCCTCAAATGCGTCCCCGTCGAACCCGATGTCCCAGTCCCCGGCGCCGAGAAGCAGATCCGGGCCCTCCTCCTTCACGACCTCCCTCAGCTTGGCGAGGCCCGCAGCCCTCAGCGGAGCCTCCTCCGCCAGGTCGGGCCTGTAGTGGATATCGCTGACGAAGAGCACCTTAAGCCCCGCCATGCTGGCGTAGTTTGGACGCGGGTGTTAAATAATGTTGTCCGAAACCCGTGGGCTACCCCGCCGCCGACGCGCCGAGGCCTCCTGACCGCTATCGCGTTGCGTTCGCGTCGATCGGGTGGACGATGCTCATAAGGCGTCGGTCAATGCGCAAAGTTTTTGAGCGATGAATAATATCGGCTTAGACGTGGAGGATCCGAAGGAGCTGGCCCGGCGCATGTCCAAACTGGAGCTGGAGTACGCCGAAAGGCTCAGGAAATCCGTGGAGGGCGTGAAGAATCCCGCGGTCAAGGCGATCATGTTAGCCGTCGCCCAGGACTCCGTGAAACATTCGATGCTGTACGATACGATCGTCGAACTTCTGGAGGGTGAGGGTCCACTGATGGATGAGGCACAGATGAATCGCGTGTCGCGCGAGATCAACGAACACATAAGGGTTGAGGATGAGATGCTGAGGAGCGCGAACGCCCTGCGCTCATCGGCATCGCGCGAACGCGTGAAGCTCGTGGCTAAATCGATCGCTGAAGATGAGGAGCGCCACCATCGTCTCCTGATCGCGATCCGCGACGCGATAGTCAGTAGCGAGACGCTGACCGAGGACGAGATATGGGAGATGACGTGGAAGTACGCCTTGTGGCACGGAACCCCCGGCGGCTGACCGGAAATCCGTGTCCCGAAAATACAGCCCCATGCCAGTCAACTTGATACGTGGATCTCCCCGGCTGGACAAGTCCGGCTAATTCCCATAACCCCCCGTAATCGATCGAATGTCCGAGAGTATCCCGAAGGATATCAGGGGGCAGCTCAAATGGGCCAGGGAACGCGTAGATGCGCAGCTGCAGAGGCTGTCCAAGATCTCTTCGGAGGTCGATCGCCGCGAGAGGGCGATGTTCGAGAGGGTGATCTCGCTCGAGAAGTCGGGTCAGGGCCTCCGCGCCGAGAGGTACTCCGTGGAGCTCTCGGAGCTCAAGAAGCTGCGGGATACAGTAAGGGCGGCTTCCGCGACCCTCGGCGCTGTATCCCTCAAGCTCGACGGCTCCGTGAGCTTGGGCGATGCAATAGCCGCAATATCGGGCGCCAGGACAGTCGTATCGAACCTGAGCAGGCAGATAAAGGGCATCAATCCGGACCTCGACAGGGCTATGTCGGGGATAGATGATGTCCTGAGCTCCACTCAGCAGACGTTCTCCGAGATATACATACCGAGCAACGAGGAATCCGAGAGGATAATCGAGGAGGCCACCGCGGTGGTTGACCTCAGGCGCAGGCAGTCGGAGCCGCTGCCGGAGCCCCAGCCCCAGTGACAAATCAGAAAAATTTTTGAGTAAGCGCCGGTCCAGCGCAACCCCATGCGCGGGGCGCTCCTGGCATCCCTGATCATACTCCTGGCGGTGGCGTCGTATCCCGCGGCGGCGCAGTCGACCGGCGGGATATCGATCAGCACGTATTTCACCGGGGTCTCGGTCCAGGCGGGCCAACCCATTTATACATCTTTGAACGTAACTAATTCGATGGCGGAGCCGGCCAGCATCTCGATATCGACTTCCGCCCCTCCCGGGTGGACCGCCGTCACATCGTATAACGGATACAATGTTACAGCGGTCTACGCGCCCGCCGGCGCCACGAGATCCGTCCAGCTCGGGATATACGTGCCGTCCGGCGCCACCCCCGGGACATATGAGGTCAATGTGACCGCGTGGAGCGGCCAGGTTGAGTCCAACGAGCTCACGTTCTACGTGGAAGTGACACCGGCCCCCACGAGCTCCCAGCCGATCGCCGTCAGCGTCTCCTACCCGAGCCTCACCGCCTCCCCGGGATCCACGCTCAGCTATATGTTCGAGGTGGACAACAACCTGGGGGAGACATCAGTGGCCACGTTCAGTATGAGCGCGCCCCCCGGATGGGCGTACACGTTCCTCCCGAGCCAGTACAGCACCACCGTGATATCGGGGATATCGATGAATGCATACTCGGAGAACCCCGGGCTCGTCGCCGAGGTCTACGTTCCATCGAGCGCGCAGCCCGGAATTTACAACCTGACGCTCACGGTGACGGCGTCCGGGTATCGCGTCTCCATTCCGCTCAGCGCGACGGTGACCGGGACCTACAGCTACGGGCTATCGACGCCCGGCGGGCTCCTGAGCATCAGCGCGGGGGCCGGCCACACGTCCACTGCAACAATACTTGTGTCGAACACCGGCACGGAACCCCTGACCGACCTCACCCTCACGGCGGTTCAGCCATCGAGCGACTGGACGATCGAGCTGAATCCCGCCACCATACAGGTGCTCCAGCCGGGCCAGAATGCGACAGTGACGATGTCCGTCACTCCGCCGCCCAACGCTATACCCGGCGTGTACTCGCTCACGGTCAGCGCGTACTCGCAGCAGGCGAGCTCACAATCCCTCAACTTCCTGGTCACCGTGACCAAGCAGACCTACTGGGGAGTGGTCGGCATAGCCGTGATAGTGGTCGCCATAGCCGCGCTGATAGCCGTGTTCTGGAGGTTCGGCAGGCCGTGAGCTCGGGGCCCGCACTGCGCGCGATCGGGCTCAGGAAGGTCTACGGCGACTTCGCGGCGGTGAAGGGCGTCGACCTTGAGGTCGGAAGGGGCGAGATACTGGGGCTCCTGGGGCCGAACGGCGCCGGGAAGACGACGACCATATCCATGATGGTGGGGCTCGTGCCCCCCACGGAGGGCGACGTCCTCATTGATGGATACAGCGTGAGGAGGGACCCCGTAAAGGTGAGGGCCAGGGCGGGGCTCGTGCCCGATAATCCCGGGTTCTACGATGGGATGACCGCGTGGAATAACCTGTGGATAACCGCGAGGTTGAACGAGGTGAAGGATGAGTCCAGGATCGACGAGGCAATTTCAAGGGTGGGGCTCTCAGGGTGGGCAGATGTCGAGGTGGGCAAGTTCTCGAAGGGCATGAAGCAGAGGCTCGGGATAGCGGATGCGCTACTGAAATCGCCATCGGTGCTCCTCCTGGACGAGCCCACGGCCGGACTTGATCCCGGGGGTTCCGACGATGTCCTAAGGCTCGTCAGATCCCTCGCGAGTGAGGAGGGGCTCGCCGTCCTCATGAGCAGCCATCTGCTCCACCAAGTCGAGTGGATCTGCGATCGCGTGGCGGTCATGAATGAGGGGAGGGTGATTGCGCAGGGGACGCTGGATCAGCTGGTGGGCCGTAAATATTACGTTGAGATGGAGCTAGACGGGGATATCGATGCGGCCGTGAGATCGCTGCTCCCCGTCGGAAAGGTCGCCGTCGACGGCAGGAAAGTGACCGTGGAGGCGGAGGGGGACGTCAGGAGGAGGGCCGTGGACGCCGCGCTGAGATCCGGCGCTGTCCCGGTGGAGGTACGCCTGAGGAGGGCCGGCCTCGCGGAGGTCTACAGGAGCCTCCTGGGGGCGGGATCTTGAGGGGGAGCGTCACCATATTTGAGAAGGAGCTCTCGGAGCTCCTCACGAGCAGGAGGTTCATCCTGGTGTTCCTGATGGTGTTCCTATCCGGCGTCGGCGCGGTGCTGACCGCGGCCCAGTCAATCTCCGGCCAGACCGCGGCCCAGTTCCTACAGCTCTTCACGGGCACTGGCAGTCAGTTCTACAGTTACTCATACTTCCTCAGCGTCCTGGCGCCAATACTTGGCATCGCGATCGGTTTCGACTCGATGAACAGGGAGCTATCGTCCGGGAGCATGGTCAGGCTCCTCTCGAACCCGGTTCACAGGGACGGGGTGGTGATAGGGAAGCTTGCCGCCGGCGTGGCCGTGATATCGCTGGTGATCGGTGTGGTGAACGCTGTGAACTTCGGCGTGGGAATGATCCTCATGGGATGGGGTCCGTCGTCCGCGGACGTCCTCAGGTTCGCGTACTTCACCGTTGTGACCGTGATATACTCGTCCGTCTGGTTCTCCGCGGCGCTCCTATTCTCCACGCTCTTCAGAAGGGCGGCCACCTCGGCCCTTGTATCCCTGGCGCTCTGGATATTCATGACGTTCTTCATAGGGGCATTCGCGGCCGCCCTCGCCGACGTCATATCGCCCCTGCCGTCATTTCCTCCTCCAACCACGGGCCAGGAGATCGCATACATAAATACGGCCATCGACATAGCCAGGATAAGTCCGGTCTACGTATACTCGGAAGTCTCAGCCGCTATCCTAAGCCCGCAGGTGTTGACATTATCCCCGGTCTACGTCTACAGTCAGGGGCTGCCGGCGATGGAGCTCGGGGTCTCCGAGAGCCTGACGCTCGCCCTCCCCGACATATCCGCACTCGTGGCGGCGCTCTCCGTGTTCTCGATACTCACGTTCATAGTGTTCATGAGGATGGAGATAAGGGCGAGATGGGAGTGAGTGCAAAGTCCGCTGAGGAGATCATGTCGGACTTTCCACGCCTTCGGGCGTGGGCTTCTGGATTCCTTCCTCCTGAAGCCTTAATGGCGAATAGCACCGACCCGCTGCACCCCTCGGGCGGCGCTGACCTCCCTCACCTGATGCTTCCTCAAGCCGGAATTGCCCGCATGAGTTCCGGATCAAAGTTGAGGGCGGGCAGTTCACGGCTTGTTCAGTTAACAGTCCATCTCCTCCCCGAAAGGCCGGGGCTTTTTTGCTAGTAATCCGTATATGCGGCTGGATATCCCGGGTCATCAATGCCCGATCGCGTGATCGTCGTGGGCGCCGGCATAACGGGATCTTTCGCGGCGCTGGACATGGCCCTCCGCGGCGCGGACGTGGTGCTCGTGGAGGAGGGGGGATCGCCCCGCGGCGCCACGGCGTCTATAGCAGGCGTGATCCACGGAGGGGCGCGGTTCGCGGTGACGGCTCCGATGGCGGCCGCAGTCTGTCGGGACGAGAATCCGCTGATGCTTAGGATCGCCCGGGACTTCATAATCTCCGACCGCGGATACTTCTTGGTGGCTGACTGGACGCAGGAAGATTATATACATAAATTCGAATCATCAACAAAGGAGCTGGGGATCTACGCGAGGCCGGTCGAGCCCCCGGTAATCGATTCAATCCGCCCGGGGATTCTGCGCTCCGCGTTCGAGACATCGGACGCCGTGATAGACCTCCAGGAGTTCACGGCGCACCTGATCTGGCGTGCCGTGGCCGAGGGCGTCGAGTACTCGAACAGCTCGAGGGTGACCTCCGCGAGGTACCTCGGGGATCACGAGTGGGAGCTGTCGGTGAGGAGGAGGTCATCTGAGCGCGTGCTCAGAGGAGCCCTGATAATCGCCGCCGGCCACGGCATACCGGTATTCATGAGGGACGTGCTGGGCATCGACGCGCGGGGGCTCGGGGTGGCGAGGGGATCGCACGCGGTCCTCAAGACGCACGTCCCCGCCGTCCTCCAGGTACTTGGCGCGCCCGGGATCGGCGACCTCTTCGCGCCAGCGCGCGGCATGACGCTCGTCGGCCCCACGTTAGTTCCAGGGGGCCGTCCCGGGGCCATATCGGATGAGGAGAGGTCATCGCTGATTGCGGCTGCCTCCAGGGTCATGAACATATCGAAGGACGACGTGATCGGGTGGAGCTCCACGGGGAGGCTGACGTTCGATGCGGGCATCTCGGCGTCACCTCCGGACCTCGTGGCGGAGATTCACGGCGCGGTCGTCGCGTACAGCGCGAACATGACGTGCGGAAGGAGGACCGCGGAGGCGGCGTCCGACATGGTGGCCGGATGGCTGGGGCTGGGTAGGGGGAACACCCGCGACATCGTAGTGGAGCGCGAGGGGCCCATCGTGGAGGCCGCGCTATGACCGCGGTCGCGGTGGTCTATTCGACGGCGGATCCGGCCGGGAGCGGTTCCGCATCCAGGCTCCTCGGAATGTCCAGCTGGTACGAAAAATCCTGTCCCCGGGCCAGGCACTGCTACGTGTCCGCTGAGCTCGGAGCATATCTGGCCGGATTCGACGAGGACGCAATCCATATGGACTTCTTGGACGACGCGCTCGATGCCGACTCATATCTAGTGCTATCCCGCCACAGCTCTAAGAGCGGACGGCCCAGCCTCACGGTGCATACCACCGGAAATCACGGAGCCGCCGAACTCGGCGGACGGCCCCGGGAGCTCGCGTGGAGCAATCCGAGGCTTGAGGGCGCCCTCCTCAGGAACTACGCGGCCGCGGCGCGCCCGATCCTGACGCGGTACTGGATAGGGCTGGAGGCGACGCATCACGGGCCGACCAGCCTGAGGAGACCGATAACGTTCGTCGAGATAGGAAGCACCGAGGTCGAATGGTCGGATCCGGCGGCCCAGGAGGCAATGGCCACCGCCGTCCTTAGGACGCTGTCATCGCCGCTCCCCGGATGTCGTCCCGCCGCCGGGTTCGGCGGGACGCATTATCCGGAGAGGCATACTAGGCTGGTTCTGGACGGCGATATCTGTTACGGGCACCTGCTCGCCAGATACGCGCTCGAGTCGCCGGATCCCTACGTGATTTCACAGGCCATGGACAGGAACTACGGCGGGATCTCCGGCGTGGTCGTCGAGAGGAAGTCCATCGGATCGGCAGCTAGGGGCGCCATCGTCGCGGCGGCGGAGGCGCGGGGACTTCCGGTAACTTATATCTAGTATATCGATAATATCATAACGTTATGCGCGATTTTTGCATCTTGACTGCCGAATAATGAGCCACAATTCTTATAAATAAACGGTCCTCGGGTCCCCCGGTCAGGTAGCCGAATGTGCGGGATACTGGGACTGTACGACATGGATGGTCGGGACCTCCCCGCGGAACTCGTGCTCAGGGGGCTCGACGCGATGAAGGAGCGCGGGACCCCCCACGGTTCAGGCGTGGCGCTCTATAAACCCGTGGGGGTCCCCAGGGTCAAGGCGTTCTCCGAGAGGCCAGCGGAGGACGGCATATCCGTCAGGCTCCCGGGCGATCTATACGACCTTACATTCTTCGGCTCCCCGGCGAACGTAGAGGGAGTAGTGTATCTCAACAGCAGATGGCTAGACGTCTACAAGGCGGTCGGCTGGCCCAGGGACATAGATTCCATATACGACCTGAGCTCCCTCTCGAGCTCCGCATGGCTCGGACACACGAGGTATCCAACCAACAGCCCCGGCAGGTATCCCTATTACTCTCATCCCTTCACGGCCGGCGACATGGCCATAGTCCACAACGGAGACCTGAGCTCCTATGGATCGAACGTAAATCTACTCGCGTACAGGATGGGCTACAGGGGCTTCACGGGGAACGACAGCGAGGCCATAGCGTTCCTCCTGAAGGAGCTGTCGGACAGGCTGGGCGTGGACGGCGCTATAAGGGAGCTCATGTACGGCGATAAGTTCAGGTGGGCTAGGCTGGACGGGCCCTACGCCGTCGCGTTTCTGATGGGAGGCCCGACCCCCGTCTTCGGGGCGTTCGTGGATGCGCAGCACTTCAGGCCCATCTACGTCGGGATCTCCGACGGCGTCCTGATGGTCGCTAGCGAGGCCGCCGCTATAAGATCCGTACTCGGAGATGCCAGATACTGGGCCCTGAGGGGCGGTGAATATATAGTGGTGGAGGGCGATGAGATCCGCGGCAATTTCAAGAGGCGTTATTCTTACGACAAGCGGATGCCCAGCGTTCCCCCGGAGCCGTACATCGACGCATCGAGATTCAGCGCCGTGGATCTGGCGCCTCATATAAGGCCGATGTTAGAGAGGGGCGATGAGGTCCGCGTGGTGGGCGCGGCCGGCCACAGGTACCTGGGGAACGGCATGGGATCCGGCGTCCTAAGGATCTGGGGCGTGGTTGGCAATGCATCAGCTAACGTGATGTCCGGAGGCTCGATACACGTGTATGGGGATGTGCAGGACGACTTCGGGGACGCCATGAACGGTGGGACGGTGTTCATCCACGGCAACGCAGGCGATACCTTGGGACAGGCGAAGAGGGGGGGCTCGATATATGTGTATGGCGACGCGGGGAACAGGGCCGGGATCCAGCACAGGGGCGGCGCGCTGCTGGTGGGCGGATCCGCCGGGGACTACGCGGGCGAGTATATGGGAGGAGGAATCCTGATGGTGCTCAGGGTCACGGGCAGCGACGACATGGGCTTCAGGATCGGATCCGGGATGGTCGGTGGCCGTATTTATATCAGGGGGATGATTCCGCACGAGCGGATAGGTCGGGTCATGAGGCGCGAGTTGCTCGAGAGATATCTCAGATCCATGCTCGATGACGGAGCGCTGAGCGCGTCCGCATATGAGAGGGCGATGGACGGCGATCTGAGCGTCCTCAGCAGGGCCACCAGGAGGATTCTGACCGGGGTGAATCCGCTGAAGGTGGAATACAGGCGGCTGAACGATACCGATATGCGCGTCGTCGGCCCGCACCTCAGGGCATTCGAGGATGCGTTTGGAGTGTCCGTGGACCCCGCGGAGGAGTTCACCGTGGTGGAGCCCTTGGGCGGGAGGGCGGCGGAGGAGCCGTCGGTCGGTGAGTAGAATGGCATCGGCGCAGCCCGATGGGAGGTCCGGCTACGTTCCGAGGCAGCTGCCCCCTGTTCGGCATAAGATCCCCGAGTTCTGGTCGCCGGAGCGTGTGGAGTACGTGAGGCGTATGGCGCTCACCGGTAATCCGCCGCGCGTAATCGACGGGTCGCCGAGCAAGATCGGGAGACTCCTGGACAGGATGACGTTCCGGGGATTGAGGCCCGAGGACGTCGAGGCCGCGCTCGCCGAGGCCGGGGGCGCGGACATTGACGTGGGGATCGAGCTGTTCGGGACCAGGCTCGAGGCGCCTGTGTACATCGGCGACATGTCGTATGGGGCTCTCAGCGGAGGCCCCAACATAGCTGTGGCGCGGGCAGCGGCCGAGGCCGGCGTGCTCGCCGGCATAGGGGAGGGCGGACTCCATCCCGAGGTCGCCAAATACAGGAACATAGTAGTCCAGTGGGCATCGGCCAGGTTCGGCATGGATATGGACCTCCTGAGGTCCGGGATCGCGGTCAACCTCAAGATAGGACAGGGCGCGAAGCCGGGAATAGGCGGCCATCTCCCGGGCGCGAAGGTAACCGATGTCATCTCGGAGCTCAGGAAGATACCGGTGGGGAGCGATGCTCTCTCGCCGGCGCCGCACCACGATATATACTCGATAGAGGATCTATCGCAGAGGGTCAAGGCGCTGAGGGATCTGTCCGGGAAACCCGTCCTAGTGAAGGTCGCCGCGGTCAACAAGATAATGTTCGTGGCGGTCGGCGTGGCTAGGTCGACCGCCGAGGGCATAATAATAGACGGTGCCGGCGCAGGGACGGGTGCAGCGCCCGCGGCGATAAGGGATCACCTGGGGATACCCATAGACTACGCGATTCCCGTCTCCGACAGATGGCTCAGGGAGAACGGCGCCAGGGATGGATTCTCCATGATCGGGGGAGGCCTGATATACAGTCCATCGGACGTCGCGAAGCTGATAGCGCTGGGGGCGGACGCGGCGAACTTGGGGACTGCTGCGCTTCTCTCGTTCGGGTGCACGATGTGCCACTCCTGCTATACCGGTGGATGCCCCGTATATCTCACTAGCATGGCCCTCCCGGTGGGGCGCTTCGACGTCGAAGCGGGTACGAGGGCGCTCGTCAGGTACATCGAAGCCCTGGGGAGGGGCCTCCGCGCGATCCTCGCATCGCTCGGGATGAAGGACATCTCCGAGCTCAGGGGCCGCCGCGATCTGCTGGAGCTACATTACGTGGATGAGGACGTCGCTGACGCCGTGGGAGTGGAACTTGCCGAGGGCGGCGACCTAGCGTGGTACCAGGACTATGAGCCGATACTCTATCGCGAGATGTACGAGGATGGTTCCGTCCATATAACCGGCATGGGCGGTATAATACCGGGATATACGTATCCAGCGAGGAGGCCCTTGGACCTCCTGAGGATAGAGGCGGCACAGGTCACACATCCACCCGTGGATCCGTACAGGGAGGATATAGATGTGGGCGTCAGGACGCCGTCGGGTGCATTCGAAGTCCCGGTGGTGGTTCCCGGGATAGATCCGGCGGCATCGGCCGCTGCCGAAGCGCTGGGGGCGCTCGTCGACGGCGGGAAATGCAGGAATCAGTCAAACTGCATTGGGAGCCGCGAGCACTACAGGGTATCCCCCGGGGATGACGTGGAGCCCAGGCCCGGCTTCCTCGTTATAGACGAGAGAGGCGGGGGCCCGGAGTGGTTGGAGGAATCGCTCTCGAAGCTCGATAGGGACGCTAACCTCATGGGGGTTAGGGATGGAATGACGACGGTGGCGGTCGGGCGCTTCAACAGCGGCGCCGACATCTACAAGCTGGCGGCGCTCGGCGCCGACCTCGTAGAGCCCGTCGAGGCGTTTGAGCTCCTGGAGAGGAGGATAAGGGGGATGGATTACCTGGCCAGGAGGACGAGGTATGAGAACCTGATAATAGCGCTCGTCGAGGAGCTCCAGCTCTCCATGGGCGCCGGCGGCCTCACGAATTATTATCACATGGTAGGCAACAGGGATCTCGTGAGGTCGCTTGACGGGTCCGTGGCAAGATCCCTGGGGGTTCGGATCGCTGGAACGTAGGCGCAGCCGGTGAGCGGTGACCGGGATCCATCATCAATGGAACCGCTCACCCCGAGCCGCGAAGGCCGCGCCGCGGCGGGGACCACAGTACATATGGTCGGCACAGCGTGGGTTCCATACTATGCGATCTTGCACATCAAATTCCTATCTTAAAATAGTTTTATCACCAGATGCGACATAAAATAGGAATAATTAAATAAAATTAAAATATTTTAATAGAACGTTATCGATGGCTCAGAGTTTCCCTATATCGTTCGGCACGTTGATGACAAGGGCCGGCTGTCCGGGCTTCCACTCGGCCGGGATTATCTCGAATTCCTGCGGGGATCCGGGGTGGCCGTAGATGTATTTGAGGCCCTCGAACGCGTTGTATATATGGCCCACGTCCTTGCCGAGCCTGTCGTTGAACACGGATATGTACTGGACCTTGCCGTCCGGATCTATTATCACCGTGCCGCGCCTGGTCATGCCCGTCTGCGAGTTCAGGAATCCGTATGCGGACGATATGTTCTTGCTTATGTCCTCGACCAGCGGATAGGCAACTTTGCTGACCCTCGGGCTGGTCTCCCACCAGACCTTATGCGAGTATACGCTATCCGTGCTGATTGCCAGTACCTCTGCATTCTCCGCCTTGAACCGGTCGTAGTAGTTCTGGAACGCCTGGAGATCCGTGGCGCAGACGAACGTGAAGTCGCCGGGGTGGAACGTCATCACGACCCACTTTCCCCTCAGCTCCGAGAGCGACAGCTTTCTTATCGCGTTCTCCTTCGGGAAGAAGGCGTTCGCCGTGAACTCGGGTGCAAGTGATCCGACCTCTATCATGGCGACATCGGATGGAACTTCGTGGTTAATAATACTTTCGCCAATTTATGTATTCCGTAGTTATTCATTATTATACCTTCTCAGAATATCGGATTAACTAATTAAATGAGTAGCGCGTCCCTCGATCGATGAGTGCGCGGGGACTGCCGCGTCGATGTCATTTCCGGAATTTCAGTTCCTGCATACATCCCTTAAATCGGCAATCACCGGCCATCGCGCGTGCGCGCCGGAATGGTCGCAATCCTCGCGACGTACACCGTCGCGAACTCACTCGGATATTTCTTCGCGAAGTACGCCCTGGAGTCGGCGTCCCCGCTCCTCCTTATGGGGCTCAGATACGCGATAGCGGGCGCGGTCCTGGCGCTGGCCGGCGGGAGGATAATCGTGGGGCGCGGCACCTTGATCCTGGCCGCCCTCACCGCGTCATCCAGCGCGCTCTGGGCTATCGGGCTCGAATACGTCTCCCCGGCGTCCTCCGCTGTCCTTAGTTACACGATGCCGTTCTTCTCGGTGCCTCTGGCATACTTCATCCTGGGGGAGAGATCGGCGCGCGGGGAGATCCTGGGGATGTTCCTGGGCTTCCTGGGGGTCTCCATATACAGCGTACCGCTCATGCACGGATTCGAGGTAGTCGGAGCCGCCCTCACGTTAGTCAACGCGTTGTTCTGGGCGGCGTACACCGTGTACTACAGGAAGATGAGGTCCGGTGATCCGCTCTCGATAAACACGACGCAGTTCGTCCTGGGGGCCGCGATGTTGATGGCCCTCTCGCCGATCGGCTTTCACCTCGATCCGACGGTGGGCTTCGCGCTCTATCTCCTGGGGCTCGCGATCCCCTCCGGGGCGCTGACATTCCTACTATGGAATCTAATGCTGAGGGAGGAGAGCGTGGGGCGCGCGACGACGCTGGCCTTTTCAGTTCCCCTGTTCTCCATGGCGCTGCAGTCGGCGCTGGAGCTCAGGTCGCCGTCCATTCCGGAGCTCATCGGAATGGCCGTCATGCTCTCCGGGATAGCGATCTCCAGGATGGAGCTCCGCCGAAATCCTCCCACCCCTAGGGAGGGTTTCCCGTTTCCACGGGCTTCTTCGTAGTGATAATGACCCGGTAGATGGCCCCGGAGCGGATGTCCTCCTGCCAAGCGACGTCCGCCGATCGCGTTGAAGTCTGAAGTCTGAATACTGCAATGCGGCGCACTCAAGTTATGGGCGAGCTCATCTCAAGACGGATGTCAGCGGCGTGCCGTTGAAGCTGGGGCGCGATCAGGATACGGCCGTCACAGTCACCGACGTCTGTACCTGGATTCTCCGGCGACGTGGCCGCGATGACGGCGGAGTGGACATGATCAGGCCGGACCTCCGAGAGCCCCGTAGACGACGTCGCTGTCTGGCCCGGGGAGATCGGGATCGGCATCGGAAGCTATAAAAGACACAATATATGGATGGTCTGACCATCCAATGAGTGGTATCCCCGGGTCCCCCTCAGAGGTCGTCGAGGGACTTCCCTGGTCCCGCGTTCACTCCCTAGCGTTCGCCACCTTCTCGATGGGCGCCGCGCTCGAAGCATACGTCTACGCGCTGTCATATGTCGCGTTCACGTGGTCGCCGATCCCGCGCACGCTGGCTCCCGTCCTCATAATCTGGTCCCCCCTGTGGATACTCATTGGGGGTCTGATCTCCGGGTTCATCGCGGACCGCCTGGGGAGGAAGACGTCGCTCTACGTCAACTACTCGCTCTATCTACTTGGAGCGCTCCTCCTTGCGATGGGCGGTTCCTTCGCGCTCCTCCTGCCGTCCCTTTCGCTCCTCCTGCTGGCCGCCGGCGGCGAGTATAATTCGATAATGGTCGCATCGCACGAGATCCTCCCGAGGGCGCACAGGTCCAAGTCGCTCGCGCTGGAGCTAAACTTCGCGAACCTGGGCGGGATAATAGTGGCATTGCTGGCGTCCGCTACCAGCAGGGTCGCCGTCGGGATCACGGCCGCGATCGCGGCGCTCGTACTGCTGGCCCTGAGGCTGCGCCTGCCCGAATCCGTGATGTGGCTGGAGAGGAGGAGGCCGAATGCCGCGGCGGCGGAGCTGGAGAAGTACGGATCATCCGGGCGCGGGGAATCGCGTCCGCGGCGCGTGCTGCGCCTCCCCCCGATCCTCATCAGGGCCGTTATATTCGCCGCTATGGGCTGGTCGTACACGGCGACTTTCAGCCTGATCTCCCTTTCCATAGGGCCGTACTTCATGCCATCGTCCACGGATATGCTGATACTCGTCGCGTCATCGGCGGCGTTCGCCTCGGGATTTCTCGGGCTACTCTTCGATCACATCGGCAGGAGGATATCGCTCGTCGCGAGCTCGGCCGCGTTCCTCGCGCTCACGGCGGCGCTTGCGGCTGCCCCGGGCGCCGTGGCGGGTCTCCCGTTCGCCTTCTGGGCTATATTCGTGCCGCTGAACGCTGCGCTCAACGTCTTCTGGCTCCTCGAGGACATCCTGAAGTCGGAGGCGTGGCCGGTTGCGTCCCGCGGCACCCTGACCGCGCTGATCAGGGCATCATCCCTGGCTGCATCGATGCCGGTCATGTTCCTGGCCGCGTATCTTTCGATGAATGGATATCTGTCCCTGGCGCTCGCGTCGGCGGCGGTCGGGCTAGCGGCATCGTTAGCTTGGTGGTTCATAGGCGCCGAGACCGGGAGGAGGTCCAGCGTGCTTGACTGGGATTCACAATGAAATTTTTCATTAGAAATGTTTATAAATAAGCTATAAAGAGTAATGTCGAATATGACCGAGGCCACCAGGGAAACCGGAAACTTAATGTTCATATTCACATATATACTTGGATGGATAAGCGGGATACTCGTCTACATAACGGAGGGGCAGAGGAACGGCAGGATGAAATTCCACTCGCTGCAGGCGATATTCCTGGGCCTGATAGCCACCGTGGTTGATATGATATTCTTCTTCATACCATATCTGGGGCCGCTGCTGGCGTTCCTCATCTGGCTCTACGGAATGTATATCGCGTACAAGGCGTACAACGGCGTTGACGTCAGGGCGCCGGTCATAGGGGATTATGCGCTTAGATATTCCGACTATTCGATCTGACATGCTCTCCTCGCTAAAGCGACGGAGGTTCTACTTTTGCTTCCCGTTACTCCCTCATCCCTCGCGGTCGGGGAGCGTCATAGGGGATTATGCGCTTAGATATTCCGACTATTCGATCTGACATGCTCTCCTCGCTAAAGCGACGGAGGTTCTACTTTTGCTTCCCGTTACTCCCTCATCCCTCGCGGTCGGGGAGCGTTCCGCAGGGCCTCCATTCCTGAGTTTCGAGGCCGTCCCCGCCCTGAACGTTGCCTCTCCGGGGGTATCAGCGCTCCCCTTGCGCGCATCCCCGTCCGCGCGCAATCCGGATATGCCTTTATCCACAGCACCTGGGGCGGGCTGTGGAGGCATTCCAAACCGGTCATGGATTGGTTTTGTCGTGGGAGTATCCTGCATGCCTTCTCCGGAGGACTTATTCGCAGGACTTTCCACGAGGGATTATAGCATTACTATACATATACTTCTCGATTGGTAATTCATCTCCCCCCTGAAGGTCGGAGCTTTCTTGCTCATACGCCGTAAACAGTTTAATCGCATATAGGTTTTAATATGTGTTTGCGGTAGAGCAGGAATGAGAAGCCATAACCATAAGGAGGTTGTGAATCGCGCTGAAGAGCTGTTCGCCCAAACATGAAGTGGGGAGAGGAGCTCTTGTCGCTCCCCGAAGCGTACAGGGGTGCCGTGGAACCGCACCGAGCCGTCCCGGCGCCCCATGAATTTGTGGAGCACCGTGGGGAGCGCCGTCCACCGGGTGCCGGTTGCCCTTAGATAACGCTCAATGGATCCACAATCCTGATGACCGCGGACGCGCGCTCCAGATGCGGGTGGGTGAACGGAGACCTGAGGGGGAGCGCGGTCTTCAGGTGCGGGAGCTGCGGCCTCACGATGGACAGGCAGCTCAACGCGGCCATCAACCTCCACCTGAGGATGGAGGGGGTTCCCCGGCAGCGCGAGTGGTGGGACACGAACGTCCTGCCGACGCTGGTGGGTACCTCCTGACGGGGGCGGAGCGGAGGGATCCCGATGAACTCGTGAGGGGCCTGTATGATGCCGTGAAGCCCCAGCTCTACGCGTACGATAGGTACGCTGATGCGTACCTGCGTGTACCTACGTAGAGTGAAACCCGTAAACAGCTCGTAACGCCTCTATATTGATTGGGAAGGGGGCGGAAGACCTCCGGCGGGCTATATCCCGCCTCCCGATGTATGGATGTTTAACCCCCGGGACACTTTGATCGTTGATTACCGTGACATCGGCAGGGGAATCGTGGGGAACCATATATCATGGATGACCCGATGTCGAGAGGTGGACAGCTTGGCTAACGTCGTCGGACCCCGTTCGCGTGGCGGCCGCGCAGCGCGCGCCGGCGTAGATCTCCTGGTGATATCGGACTGCGTCATCGACGCGTATTTGAGTATAGACGGATTTCCGCTCCAGGAGGGTTCCATAGAGGCATCGCCGAACGCCGTTATATCGCCGGGGGGATCGTGCCTAGTCGCATCCGCGGCCGCGATGTTCGGCGCCCGTACGGCCGTCGTCGACGTCGTGGGCGACGATCCGCTGGGCTCCCACCTGATCTCAGCAATGGAGTCCAGGGGGGTATCCATGCGCCACGTCCGGCGTTCCGGCTCCACAGCGCTGGTCGTCGTCCTCGAGGACGGCCGCGGACATAGCTCGTTCGTGGGCTCCTGGGGATCCGGGTCGCTGCTTTCGATGGACGACCTGACGCCGGCGCTCGACGAGGGACCCCGCGCGGTGTACGTGAGCGGGTATGTCCTCCTCGGTTCCCCGAGGCATGAGGCGGTGCTGCGCGCGGTCGAACTTGCGAGGTCCGGGGGCGCGACGCTCGCGGTGGACCCCGGCCCGCTGGTTCGCTCATCCGGCCAGCTCCTGAGATCGGCCGACATTATTATGCTGAACGAGGAGGAGCTCGGATCAATGCCCGGGGAGCTCCGCCCCGACGCAACCGTCGTGGTGAAGATGGGCGCAAGGGGGGCGGTGGCGCACGTCGCCGGTTCCCGCGTGGAATCGCCCGCCCTGCGGACTGAGGCTGTTATCTCGTATACGGGGACCGGCGATGTCTTCAACGGAGTACTGTTGGCGGAGCTGCTCTCGGGGCTGGACCTGAAGGAGGCGCTGGATCGCGCGAACGCCGCGGCGGGCCTCAAGCTCAGGGGCCGCGGCCTGGACTCCGTTCCTAACCCAGACGAGGTGGACGATGCGCTGCTCGCGGGGTGCTCGCGATGATCGCCTGTACCAGGGACTGCTACGACGGCTGTATATTCGACGGCTCATACGCGCCCATCGGCCGGTACCCCACATCCGGATTCACGTGCGCCAGGGGGAGGATGGACGTCGCCAGGAACCGCGTCAACAGGATAGAGGCCGCGCGCGTCGACGGGAAGGAAGTCGAGATGGGCGAGGCGATACGGCGCGCGGCCTCGCTCATAGGCGAGGAGATGAGGCGGGATCCGGGCAGGATCCTGCACGTGGATTACGACGGGAACCAGGGGCTCCTCACCTGGTACTACCCGGCCAGGCTGTTCACCGCGATCGGCGCCTCCAGGACGGACTACTCGATATGCTCGGCGGAGGGGCACGCAGCCATAGACACGCACTACGGCACGAGCGCGGGGGCGCTTCCGGAGGAATTCCCCGGTTACAGCGCTGCGGTCCTCTGGGCGTTCCCGGCCAGCATCTCCGCGTCCCATATATGGAAGTCGATATCGGGCGCGACTAAGGTGTCGATCGACGTGCGGCTCAGCGACACCGCCAGGAGGTCACAGAAACACTTGATCGTTCGCCCGGGGTCCGACTCGTTCCTAGCCATCGGCCTAATCAAACTTCTCCTGGAGGAGGGTCTGGCATCCGGCGAGGTCCTCCACCGCCGGGAGCTGGAGGAATTCGCGGCGGGCTACTCGATGGAAACCGTGACCTCGGTCACGGGCGTATCCGAGCGGGAATTGAGGTGGCTGGCGGAGTTCTACGCGGGCGAGAAACCCCTCACGCTCATAGGCTTTGCCCTGGGGCGCTCCCCGGGCGGAGGGGACGCGATATCGCTGATATCGCTTATACCGGCGCTAGTGGGCCTCAGGAGGGGATTCTACTACAGCAATTCGAGGGGCCTCGGCATAGACTTCGACTACCTGAGGGGATACCACATGGGGAGGAACTCACGCGTGGTGGGGATGGCACGCCTCAGGGAGGAGCTGGAGTCCGGCCGCGTCGGGCTGGTCTACGTCTGGAACATGAACCCCGCGGTCACGCTTCCCGGAGGTGGTTCCCTCCTGGAGGCGGCCGATGAGGGCCGCATATCACTCATCGTGCACGACCCGTTCTGGACGGAGACGGCGAGGTCCGCGGACGTCGTCCTGCCCGCGCCGACCTTCCTGGAGAAGGCGGACGTCGTCTACGGCTACTGGCACGACTACCTCGTCTACAACTCCCCGGTGGCGGACCCTCTAGGGATCCAGGAGCCCGACCTGATCCGGGGGATCGCGCGCGCCGCGGGAATATCGCACCCGCTGCTGGACGAGGACCCGTGGGACGCGGTCGACGTAGCTCTCAGGGGCACCGGCGTGACCCTGGACGAGCTCAGGTCCTCCGGCGTCATGAAGGTCAAAAACTATCCGCCCCCGCGCGCCCCCGACGCGCTCCCCCTGCCGCGTCCATCCCCTCCCCCCAGCCCCGGTCCCGGGGAGCTACTGCTGGTCTTCACTTCGAATCCACTCTACACGAACACGCAGTTCCGCGAGGTGCACGGGCGCCCGGAACCGGTGATCCACACGCGCGAAATCGAGGGGGAGGTCCTCCTGGAGACCGGGCTCGGGAGGGCCAGGGTCAGGGCTGTGAGGGATCCCGGGGTTCCTCCGGGCGTCGCCTGGATGTACAAGAGCGCGCTCGTCGACCTCGACGGGAGGACCGTCAACGATCTGCTGGGAGGAGCCTCGGGTCCCTACGCGGGAACTCCCGTGCTCAACGGCGCCGTGGTGCGCGTTTCAAACTTAGGATCGCCCGGGAGGAATCTTGGGTCTACTGTTACGGAAGGAGACTTACACCCCCTTTAAAACCCCCGAGCCGTTAAATAGAGGGGGCGCGTTGATCGCCATCCATGGTCGACGTCGCGGACCTCGCCGGGTGGATAGTGAATAGCGGATGCACCGTGGCGCTCACCGGGGCGGGAATCTCGACGGCCAGCGGACTTCCCGACTTCAGGGGTCCATCCGGTATCTGGAGGAGGCTCGATCCGTCCGGGTTTGAGATAGACGCGCTGCGGGAAGACCCCGACCGGGTCTGGAGGATGTTCGTGGAGCACTTCCTGCCGGACGCGGACCTGAGGCCCAACCCGGCGCACCTCGCGCTTGCGGATCTGGAATCCATCGGGAGGCTCTGCGCGGTGATAACGCAGAACGTGGATGGGCTACACCAGATCGCGGGGAGCAGGAACGTGATCGAGCTCCACGGATCCACCAGGGAGGCCGTGTGCACGTCCTGCGGGACCAGGGTCGAAATAAGATCCGCCGTCGCACAGGTCAGATCCACGGGGAGGGCCCCCAGATGTCCCCACTGCGGTGGTCTGCTGAGGCCGGATGTAATCTTCTTCGGCGAGCCACTTCCCAGGGAGGCGCTCTCGGCTGCAATAGGATATGCGGCGAGGTCGGACGTCTTCATGGCCATAGGGACGTCGCTGACCGTCGCCCCGGCGAATTCCCTCCCGATGAGGGCCAAGCTCAACGGCGCGAAATTGGTGATAATCAACGGCGAACCGACCGAGATGGATGGCGAGGCGGATCTCGTGATAAACGGGAAGGTCGAGGAGGTGCTCCCGTCGCTCGTTCAGGAGGTCAGGCGCCTCGCGGAGGAGTAGCGGCACATATCCGAGAGTGGACATCCGTTGCACTTGGGATTTCCCAGCGCGCAGTACGCCCTCGCTATGCTCACGAGCCCCGCGTGGAGGAGCTTGTAAGCGTAGAGGTCCCCGTGCATCGTCGCCTCTACCGAGCTCCTCCACGCGGCGTATCCTCCCCTCACGTCCATCCCGACCCTCGAGAGTACCCTCACCCCGAGCCTGCTGGCCGGCCACACTGGCTCATTGCACGCGAAGAGGAGTATGCCGTCCGCCGTCTCCTCCCCTATCCCCCGGATCGACAGGAGCCTTTCCCTATCGCAGAGCCCTCCGATCTCCCCTCCGGACGCCCTGGCCATCTCTATGATCCTCCTGGACTTCTCGAGCGGCATACCGGACCTCCTTATCAGCGGCGCCAGCGCCTGAGGATCCGCGGCCGCGAGCGCCCTCAGGTCGAGGAACCCCGCACGCCGGAGTTCCCCGAGTGACGCGATCGCCGAGTCCCAGCGCGAGAGCTGTACGAGCACCGCCGATACAGCTATCTCAAGCGCGCTCGACAATCCTCCCCACCACCTCGGGGATCTCGGATCCGATGGGTACCATTCGTACGCCGGAAGGAGCGAATCCTTCACCTCCTCTATCCTGCGGAGGACCTCCCGCGGGACATCCATGCGCGGGGTACGCATTCAGGGGTATTTTAGCCCCGGGGTCAGCCATTATAACCCGGATGACGACCGTGGCCGGTAAATTAACCGGGAACCGGATGAGTCGCCCAACGCCGGAACGTCCCTGAGGCCGCGCCGCCCCTGACGGCGAGGGGGCCGGCACAGAATTCCGGACAACGATATATGGGGGATCAATCCTCCGGTGCATGTGGATACGCCGCCGGGCCAGAGGTGGATCAGGGACTTCATACGGTACTCCGCGCTTCCGCCCCCCGAGGTGGATATCGTGAGGTACAGGTTGAGGGTGGGCGGCGCGGTCGGGAGGAACGCGGAATTCAGCTACGGGGATCTCCTGGGCATGATGGACTTCAAGGGGAGGCTGGACTTCCACTGTGTCACCGGGTGGAGCGTGAGGGATGTCGAAATGGAGGGCGTGACGTTCGAGGCGCTGAACGCGATCATCGAGCCCCACGGCCGTTACGCATTCTTCACATCCCTCGATGGCTATACAACAATCGTGCCAGTGGAGGACTACAACCGGGGGATACTGGTCCTCAGGATGAACGGCGGTCCCCTCACATACGAGGCCGGCTTTCCGGCCCGGCCATTCTTCGGGGATCTGTACGCGTGGAAGTCCGCGAAATGGCTCTCCCGGATAGACTTTATGGACGAATATATCGATGGATATTGGGAGGAGAGGGGATACCACGAGCGCGGCAACGTATGGATGGAGGAGCGCTTCAAGGGGTCCGGAGGGAAGGGCCGGAATCGCAAGCCATTTAAGGGCCGATTCACTGACCGATCGCCATGAGGAGACGTGTACTCATCGCGGGCCTGATAGTGCTCGTCATAGGTGCATCCCTGTACTTCCTAGGGCCATATCTGGCCAGGGGCAGCCTGAACATCGATCAGCTCGTCCAGCTGAGGAATGCATCCGAGCTCGAACCGGGATCCACGATAGCGCTGGGGAATGCCCCTCCGGGGATGGCCTTCGCAGTCGTGTACAACAGCACCCCTCCATCGCCGATGAAGGTCATTGCGGCCGGCGCCGAGGTGAACGAGGAGCGCTCGAACGACACGTTCATAGCAATATATTATAACGAGGGTTCATCGAGCGCACCAGTCGCGCTCCTGAACAACAACACATATCCCGTCACCGCGTACTACTCGGCGGCCCCTCTATCCATCTACGGGGTGCTCTACTCGATGCTCTCGGTCCTCCTCGGGGGGCTCCTGATAGTAGCCGGTGGAATAACGGTCGTCGTCGGGCTGATCCTCAGGCCCAAGCTCAAGTAGCGCCGCGCGTGGCGCGGCGGATCCAGGCTTAAATCTCGGCGCCGCCCCTCCGCCGCATGATAACTTCGATATGCCTCGCGCCCCACGGGGATGAGCTCCTCGGGGACGACCGGCGGTTCTCGCTCATCAGGGAGATCATGGGCAGGTGCGGCGCCGATGCCGCGGACGCCGCCTCCCTCCTCATCGTATCCCCGCACGGCGTACGCGTGAGCTCCAATGTATCGATCTCGCGCTCGGAGAGGATGTGCTCCAAGAATGTGTGCTACGCCGTGGAAAGGGAACTCGCGCATGCCATCTATATGTCATGTGAGTCGAGGGATTTGCCATGCGTCTTCGTGGGCTTCGGGACCGATTCAGGCGAGGAATCCGTCCTCCCGCTGGACTGGGGATCCGAGATTCCCCTCAGGTTCTTCCCACAGGCGAGTAGGATAGTGGTCGCGGTTCCGCCCAGGGATGTCCCGTGGGATGTGGTCATGGAATTCGGCGAGGCCGCCGCGGAGGCGCTGGAGTCCGCCGGCGAGCCCGTGGGCGTCGTAATCAGCGCGGATCAGGCGCACGCCCACTCGCCCTCGGGACCCTACGGATACAGTCCACGCGCGAAGGAGTTCGACGCAGCGATCATCGGGATGATCCGCCGGGGCAGGCTGGAGGACCTCCTGAGAATCGACCGGAAGTTGGTGGAGGATGCCAAGCCCGACAGCCCCTGGCAGCTCCTGATCCTCGCGGGTATGCTGAGGACAAGGCCGGCTGTGCTCCGCGAATACGCCTATCAGGTGGCAGGCTATTACGGGATGCTGGCCGCGAGATATGGTCTCACCGCGGGTTTCACTCCACGCAGTCACATATAGATATGAGTCTGGCTGTGTCTGAATATCAATAGTGCGCGCGGCAGAGCTGTGCTCCGCGATCGATCATCGCACGGACCCCTCACGGGTCCATGGGAGACCCTCCGCCCCCGTCGGAAGGTACCCACACACCAGCGATGGCGGGACGAGCTCGTCCCGCCGCTCGCGCTGTGGGGAGCCCCCTCCATTCTCAGGCAGGGGTAGAGTTGAGTTACCATCCATCGCGAGCCCGCACCTGAAGGCCGCGCTCCCACTTCACGTCTTCGTCCATCCACTCGGCATCCGGAGCGCGCGCCCTAGGTACATCTACATGTAGTCCCCCGACATCCCGGAATACGATGAACAAAACTCTATGGATAGCGTATCATTTGAAGCTGCTTGCGGTAACATCGGCGTGGAATGGCGCCGTTTCATAGCGCCCACCTTACATCTGGGCTATAGTATCGGACCGGCGCTTTCCATCCGGAATATCTAAAACACTTAAGATGTCGTGCGCGTAGGTGCGTCGGAGTTGGGTATAGATGTGCCGGTGCTCAGGGTCTCGAACCTAAGGGTCATGTACGGGCAGAAGGTGGCGGTCGATGGCATATCATTCCGGATAGCGCCCGGCGAAATCTACGGGCTCTTGGGGCCCAACGGCGCCGGGAAGACCTCCACGATAAAGGCCGCGGTCAACTTAGTGGAATACAGCGGTGAGATAGATCTCATGGGAATGGGGAGGCCCAGGGGGAACCTCCTGAACAACGTGGGCGCGGTGCTGGAGACACCGGCGGTGCTGGAGGCCCTCACGGTCAAGGAGTTCCTGGAGCTCGTCGCCTCCATAAGGGGAGTCGACGGAAGGAGGATCGATGCGCTCGTGCAGGCGTTCGAGCTCAACGAATACCTCGGGGCATACATATCGACGCTGTCGCAGGGGAACAAGCAGAAGGTGGCCATAGTGTCGGCGCTCATGCACAGGCCGAAGCTGCTGATACTCGATGAACCGTTCAACGCGCTCGACGTGAAGTCCGCCAGGATACTGAAGGACGTCGTGCAGAACCACAGGAGGGATGGCGGAGCGGTCCTGTTCTCCACGCATGTTATGGAGATAGCCGAGAGGATGTGCGACAGGATAGGGATACTGAACGAGGGAAAGCTCGTGATGGAGGGCACGACGAAATCCATACTGGAGCAGGCGCGCGCCGGTTCGCTTGAGGAGGCGTTCCTGAGGGCGATACACGCCGAGGAGGAGGTAAAGGAGATAGCGGAGGCGCTCTGAATTGCGCGGGAGGAGGCTGACCCTCGAGAGGGCCTTGGCCAGGGAGATACTCTACCAGGGATACACGGCCTCACGGCAGAGCGGCCTCAGGCCCACAAACCCCATGAGGTCGGTGTCGAGGGCGAATACGATGAAATATGTCCTGAGCGCGATATGGCTGATCGCCCTCATAGGGTATTCGTTCGCGCTCAGGTTCGAGCGCGCGACGCCGCTCGGGATGATGCTCCTTTTCTTCGGATGGGGCGGCATACTGATAGTGTCGAACCTGTTGCCGGCCTCCTACGCGGTGCAGGGATCCTCATACATGAGGGACGCGCTCTACCTGCTGCCCATCGATGAGGGAGGGCTGGAGCCGACGTTCGCCCGCGCGTTCATATCGCTCATCGACTATCCCTTGGTGGCCCTCCTGGCCGGATCGGTCGTCGCCTCCGCGATAATCGGCGCACCATATCCGTTCCTCGGCACGATCTTCGGGATAGAGGTCGCCATTATAGCGATAGAGGTGACGATATTTGCGTTCTCATCCGCTTCCAAGTCCCAGACGAAATCATACGCGATGAGGGCGCTGTCCGCCTTCCTGCCACTTATATTCGTCATGTTCATGATAAGCCCTACATACTTCATGGGAATCGACGTCTCGAGGTACACTCTACTGGAATTCCTGCCCCTGGCATCCGGCGCGTTCCTTTACTCGCCCGTCGGAGTCGCGTTCACGGCTATCTGGGCGGCGCTCCTCGGATATTACGCATACACAAGGCTTCCATCCGCGGCCCTCAGGATACTGCACGCGAGCTCACCGGCCGCGATCGCCAAGAGGGTGAGGGGAGGATGGAGGATCATCAGGTCTAGGACGCTCGCCATCCTGAGGGCAGATATCCAGATGTCCGTCAGGTCCGTGATGATCTCAATGCTCGTCGTTCCGTTCGTGCTGTTCGTCATATTCATGATGACCACATACACCACTCCGCCGGCCGTCCTGGGGGCGATGTCCGCGTACTACGGAATAGAGATCGCTTACTTCACGATATTCGTCCCGTACTCCCTCTACGCGATAGAGGTCCGGGGGGCGGCCGCCATGAGGACGCTTCCGGTCACCAGGGTCAGCATGGCGCTCCCGAAGGCCCTGCTGCTCCTGGTGGTCTATTACGCCTTCGAGGGCGCGTTCTCCGCCGCGATGGCGTTCAGGGGCGTGGGGCCAGCCTACATAGTGCCACTCTTAGCCGGGTTCTTAGCGCCGGCCAGCTCGATTCCCGCCGCCGGAATAATGTTCGAGAGAACGCTGAGGGAGGGCGGATCCCTGGGTACCCTTCAGGCAATCCTGAACTTCATAATGATATCGCTCCTAGTGGGCGTACCATACGGCATATACTACGCGGTCCTGTACGTGACGGGCGTGGAGCTCCTGGGCATCGCGTCGATGGTGTCGGCCGGCGCGTTGGAGTTCTCCGTCCTAATGTACCTCCTCTCCCGGTACGGCTGAAGGGCGCGCCGCGCGCACGAGGATATCCACTGCTCCTCCTTGTTGTATCCTTTATACCACGCGCTGGGCACTACGAACACGTCCGAATGGAAACGGAGTTTCGGTGGGGAACGCATCGCCCAGAGCCGATCCATGGAACCCGGATCCTGACGAATTGTAAATCCTTTTTGAGACCATGCGCACGTATCCTGTTGGCGCAAGACGTCCGCGCGGCGCTGCATGTCCATGCTCGAGAGGGCCGATGCCGAGGCATACGCGAGGGCCCTCGGGGAGGAGGCGGACCCCGCGATCAGGGCCGTCCTCGCGTTCATCTCCGCGGACAGCGAGAAGCACGCCAGGGTCCTCGAGGCGCTGGCGTCCGGCG
>Ga0080003_1000338_pt1 | contig 32197 bp, 34 predicted proteins | sample JossMetagenome_FD_69206 | JGI IMG/M metagenome (GOLD analysis project Ga0080003, IMG submission 69206) | Hot spring microbial communities from Joseph's Coat, Yellowstone National Park, USA - JC2_E (SPADES assembly) (version 2) | ecosystem: Environmental > Aquatic > Thermal springs > Hot (42-90C)...
TATCAAGCCTTGTAAGCACATATAGAGATTCCTACGAACAGGCTTTTATAAATGCCTGTGAAAACGTAAGATGGCTTAGTATACAAAACAATTGCACCAATCCAAATGATTTTAATCAAGCTTGGAGTTTTTTACCTTCGCTATCAAACGATGTAAGGAGTATCACAGGTACAACTACGCCGTTTTCTTGCAATACAACAAGTGCTTTTGGCGAATATGTACTATATAACTCTATATCAAGATTGCAATCAAACACATGCGTATCTTGCTATTACAATCTTAATTCCAACAATTCTATCCCTTACTCTGGGCTTTTGCCTTATAAAAGCGGTCCATACGGGACCAATACTACGCATTCTACAGCAAGCATGGGAGATCCTTGTGCCGTGGGAAGTTTTATAAGCTGCACTTACAATAACCAGTGCAGCTAATTTTATGGTTTATGTTATAATAAAAATATGAAAACGTTGGAGATAAAAGATGTACCCTCTAGGTTGGTTGATGTATTTGAAAGGGGAAAAGAGCTTGGGGCTACAGACTTTCAGATTATAGCAAACTATATTCCAAGGTATGGTATAGCAAAAAGATATGCCATAATACCTGGTATGCACAGGGTTAGGTTGGCTGATGTAGAAGAGATTATAAACATCACAGCTGAGCAATCAAATTGGCGCGATATAATGGCCGAATATTCTACTTTTGAATACTCTTTTGCTATTAAAAATTATGGTCTTTACAGGGTTTCAGTGGCAGAATCCTTGGAAGGGCTTGGTATGGCTATACGTATACTATCTTACGAGCTTCCTTCTATTGATATGGTGAGACTTCCCAAAGAAGTGCTTGAGTTTATGAAAGACGCCAGAAGTGGTGCAATAATACATACAGGAGGTACTACCTCTGGTAAATCTACATCTATAGCTGCAGAAATTGGCTTTTTGTCCGATCTTCACAACGTTGTTATACTTACATTTGAAAACCCAGTAGAATATAGATTTTTATATAGGAAAGCTACGGTTAGGCAGTTTAACATACCCACTCAGGTTAGGAACTTCCAACATGCTCTTAAGATAGCTTTAAGAAGTGACCCATCTATCATACTTTTTGGTGAGGTAAGATCAGAAGATGAAATCGTGTCTATGCTTGATATGGCAGCTCGTGGACACTTGGTGTTTTCAACCCTTCATACCAAAAGCGTGAGAGAAACGTTTTCACTGTTAAACCAATTTGGTTCCAAAGAGCTTTTGGGGCTTTTTAGCTCTCAGATAATTGCTATGATATCTCAATTTTTATATAGATCAAAAGCCAAAAAGTTTTTACCCATATACGATATCCTTGTGCCCAACAAACCCATAAGAACCATGATAGCCGATGGGACTTTTAACGATGTAGATCGTATAAGACAAGAGGGTAAGATACAAGGTGGATATTCTATAACTTTTACCCAATGTGCGAAGCAATACTTTGCAAACAAGGAAATAGATGAAGAAGAGTTTAACTATATAAAACTAAGGGCTATGGAATAAAGGAGAGGCTTATGGAAGAAAAGATATTTGCAAAAGGAAAATATTCCACCATAGATATGTCAAAAGATGAGCTTCTTGGGCTTTTAAAAGAATTAAAAGAAAGAACCGGTGGAGAGGATATATTGGAAGCTTTTGAGATAATGCAAGACTTTGCCGATTTAGATAAGTTTAAGATCTTAAGAGATATATATATCCTTGAATTAAGCGGAGCCTTCAAAGAGCCCATACATATAGATAGGCTTTATAATGAAGTTTAAAAGATTTTTTGGAAGAAATGCCCTATAAATATATAGCCTATAGTGTGCAACGTTCTCGATATAAATGTGGCTATTATAAATCTATAAAAGGGAAATTTTAGTATCCCAGCCATCCAGCATATACCTTTGTAAGGTTCTCCTATCAATATAGCAAGAATGCCGTATTTATTGAACATGGCTTCTATCTTCACATAAGTTTTGTAGGAGATTATCTTTAGAATCAATTTTTCCCCAAGATAATATCCCAACCAATAAGAGACACATGCACCCATGAGATTTGATATAACGCCTAATAGGGCTATTATCCATGGGTTTAATCCCAATTTATGGCTAAGCATCATAAAAGGCAAAACAGGTATAGGCTGGAATATACTTTGGCTAAAGCCCACCAAAAATACACCCACATATCCGTAGGCTTTTATAAATTGGAGTACAAGCGCCTGAATATCCATATACATATTATATGATTTTTCTAAAAGCCTAAAAATCCTGATAAAATATTAGTATTATGTTATCAATTTACTTTAGCTATTATATATAAGATTATATATAAAAACTCTTGACAAATTTTTTAAAGGTATTATATTAATTTTTAGAAAATTTGAAAGGAGGTAAGAGCTATGAGAAAGGCTTTAGCAGTTTGGAACCCATTTATGGAGTTGGAAAAGGTAAAATCAGAGTTTGACAACCTTTTCCAAAATTTGATGCCAAATGTTTATGCCGGTGGTGAGGTTTCTTTGGCCCCAGTGGTAGATATCTATGAAACCGATAAAGAAGTGGTGGTCAAAGCCGAGATCCCAGGTATTAAAAAAGAAGATCTGGAAGTAAGCGTAAAAGACAACACCCTCTACATCAAAGGCGAAAAGAAAGAGGAAAAAGAGGAAAACACAGAAGCCGTTCACAGGGTAGAACGCATATACGGCAAGTTTGAAAGGGTTATAACGCTGCCTCAGAACATCAAAACCCAAGAAGCCAAAGCAGATTATAAGGACGGGGTATTGGAAATAAGATTCCCCAAAAAAGAAGAGTCCCAAAACACCAAGATAAACATAGGCTAAAGTTTAATAGCTTTTAAAGAAGGGGACTAACGGTCCTCTTTTTTTATTTTTATTCACTTTTTTCTGGTTTTGGTATATAATAATATATAGCCGGAGTGGTGAAATTGGCAGACACGCTATCTTGAGGGGGTAGTCCTCGCAAGAGGGTGCGGGTTCAAGTCCCGCCTCCGGCATTTAAATGTTGGAGGACGTTGATGAACTTTTCAAAAGAGGATATACTCAAAGCTTTTCATGAAAGACATGCTTGCAAACTTTTTGACGATAAAAAGAAAATCCCCCAAGAAGATGTTGATTTTCTTTTGGAGATAGGAAGACTCTCTCCATCTTCTTTTGGAATGGAACAATGGAAGTTTTTGGTAATAACGTCACAAGATCTAAAAGAAAAACTGAGGCCCGTTTGTTGGAATCAACCGCAAATAACCACCTGTAGTCATTTGATAGGATATCTGGCAAAAAAATCCTTTTTAAAAAACCCAGATTATTATAGACCAATGTATGAGAGAAAAAGCGATATCTTTCCAGATGTAGAATTAAGAGAGAAAGCTATTAAGCGCTATGAAAACTTTGTAAATCAATTAGATGATAGAGGCCTAGCTTGTTGGAGTGCCAAACAATGCTATATAGCTGCCGCCAACATGATGAGCGTAGGTGCTATGATAGGCATAGACTCTTGTCCTATAGAAGGTTTTGAGAAAGATAAAGTAGAAGAGATTTTGGAGCTAAACACTAAAGATTATGAAATATCCATGTTTGTGGCTTTTGGATATAGAGTAAATCCTCCTACTAAAAAGTATAGGTTGCCCATAGAGCAGTTAGTAGAGTATAGATGATAAACAGATTTCCTTTGTTTCTTGTAATAGAGCGATTAGAGCAAAATCTAAGGGAACAACAAAGGGCTATAAGCGTTCTTTTGATAAATCACGGTAAGATAACTCCTGATTTTCTGAATGCAGTTTATGATCTTTTCATGGATACCCTGGGCCTTTCTTATGCCCTCATAGGTATGATAGATGAGAATGTAGACAAATATACCAAAGAGCATGCGTTTTTGGTTTCTTCTGAGACCCTTTCTATGTTTAATCTAACCATTCCATACTTAGAGGCCGGCACACCGTTTTTTATAGAAGACGCTTATATAGACCATCTATCGGTGCAGGATTTTGTTTCAAACCTAACTAACTATATAGAAAAATCTATACTTGAAGACAGTTTTTCAAAAGATTTTATCTTGGACTCGTTAGACAAACTTCTTAAACATCTTGCATATTTTCAATATGTAAACGATAAGATACCTCGTCATCTTTAGCATTTTCCATATATATAAAAGCTTCTGATACATGCTTTATCATATCTATTGTGCTAAAAGCCTCTACGTGAGACTTGCTGGTTGTTATCTCGCCGGCGATGCCATGTAAAAATACTCCAAGTTTAAGAGCTTTTGGTATAGACATTTTGCTCAAAAAAGCGCTCAATATACCACTCAAAACATCACCGACACCTCCTTTTGCCATGGCAGGGGTGCCTCTGGTGGATACATATACCTTATTTTCTGTGGCGATGGTGCTTATAGCTCCTTTTAGCACTACGGAGCATTTGTATTTTTTGTGAAATTCATAACTTAGATCTATTTGGTTTTTTGTGATTTGATCTTTGTCTAAACCGCTTAGTCTTGAAAACTCCCCTATGTGTGGTGTTATAACAATATTTTCTTTTTCTAAAAGCTCGTAAGCTTTATGATGGGCGATGATATTTAAAGCATCTGCATCCAAAAGTATGGATTTTTGATAGTTTTTTATTATATATTTTAAAATCTCAAAACCATTTTCATAAACACCAAACCCCATCCCTATGCCGATACTGTCAAATGCGTTTAAATCTACATCTTCCAAGTGTTCTATAAAGTAATTTTTTGAAGGAAAACCTATTTTTATCTGTTCTATAAGATGGTTTGATGCACTTTGAAAATGCTCTTTTGGAATACCCGCATAAACAAGCCCAGCTCCAGCCGTAGTGCAAGCTTTGGCACTCATTACAATAGCCCCTAAGTATTGGGCGTTTCCTCCTATCAAGAGCACTTTGCCCTCTTTGACTTTGTGAGTGTCTGGTTCTCGTTTTGGGATCAGAGCTTTTATGTCTTTTATACTTAGTAAAAATCTATGTGTGTTTGGCAAACATGCTTTTGGTATTGATATATCTTTTACATACACTGTACCTGCATATTTTGTGTAAGGATAAAGTATGTGATAGGTTTTTGGATAGGCAAAACTAACAGTATAGTGAGCTTTTACACAATAATCCGATGGCACCCCAGAGGGCATATCCACGGATATCACCGTAGCCTTTGAGTTATTTATAAAATCTATATAAGGTATATACTCTTCTTTTAGGGGTGGTTTAAACCCTGTTCCAAAAAGCCCATCTATTACAACATCGTATTCTTTTGTAGGAAAATCATAGAAGGGTTTTAGGCCGAGATTTTTTAGTATAGATAACTGGGTTTTAAACTCTTGTGATTGTTTTTGGCTTTTAGTAATAAGAATATCAACATCTATTCCTTTTTGGAAAAGCCATCTTGCACAACAAAGGGCATCTGCACCATTGTTGCCCGTAGACCCCACTACGAGGACACGCTTAGGATCAAAATCTAAAACAAACCAAGCAAGAGCCCTTGCAACGTTTTCCATCAACACCAAAGAACTTATACCGATATTTTCTATGGCGCACCTATCTGCAACGGACATCTCCTCTGGGGTTAATATGGGTATCATTTGTTGTCTAAAACTGCTATGCAAGGGAGTTCTTTTCCTTCTAAAAGCTCCAAAAACGCACCGCCACCGGTGGATATAAAATCTATGGAGTTTGCCACGCCGGCCCTTATAATAGCATGGTCGGTATCACCTCCACCAGCTATAGAAAGAGCTTGGGAGTGAGCGATAGCCCTTGCCACTTCAAGGGTTCCATCTTTGAAACGCTCATACTCAAAAGCCCCCATAGGTCCGTTCCATACAATGGTTTGTGCCGTGGATATAAGCTCTTTGGCAAAGCCAATGGATACAGGCCCTATATCAAGTCCCATTTGATCTTTGGGTATCTCTTGCCAAAGGACTGTTTGTGAGGTTGTTTTATCGGAAAGCTCTTTGGCCACTATAAAATCTACAGGTAGATAAAATTTTACCTCTAATTTTTTTGATATATCAATGATATCTTTTGCTACATCTATTAGATCGTTTTCTACCAAAGATTTACCAGTGTCATAACCCATAGCTTTTATAAATGTAAAAGCCATCGCTCCACCTATAAACATCTTATCCACTCTTTTTAGAAGGTTTCTGATGACGTTTAGTTTGGAAGATACTTTAGCACCACCCAAAAATGCCACCACCGGTCTTTGGGGGCTTATCATCGCCTTTTCAAAATAAAGGAGCTCTTTTTCTAACAAAAACCCCATAACCGCTGGTTTTACGATCTCTGGTACACAATAAACGGAAGAGTGTTTTCTATGGCATGTACCAAAAGCATCGGATACATAAACCTCTCCCAAAGAAGCCAACTTTTTTGAAAACTCTTCATCACAAGCCTCTTCTTCTTTGTGAAACCTCAAGTTTTCAAGCATGATTACATCTTCTGGTTTGGCGTTTTTTACAAGGGCTTCCACCTCTTTGCCAACGCAATCTGGAGCCATAATCACTTCTTTGTGGATGTATCTTGACAATCTTTTTGCCACAGGTTTTAAAGAATAAGCTTCATCAAAACCCTTTGGTCTTCCAAGATGAGACATCAGTATCACGATTGCACCAGCATCCAAAAGATACTCTATGGTGGGAATGGCAGCCCTTATCCTGGCATCATCTTCTATGTTGCCCTGATTGTCAATGGGTACGTTGAAATCCACCCTCACCAATACCCTTTTGCCTTTTAGATCAATATCTCTTACGGTTTTTTTGTTTGGCATAAAACACCTCCTTTTTAAAATCTATTATAAATAATTTTTATAGACAAAAGCCCAAAAACTTAATATAATATAGACATGATAGCTTACGTGTTTCCTGGTCAAGGGTCTCAATATGTTGGAATGGGATATGATTTTTACAAAGAGTTTTCAGAAGCCTCCAATGTGTTTCATAGCGTAGAAGAAGCTCTTAGGAAAAATATAACAGATATAGTTTTTAGAGGTACCGAAGAAGAACTTTCAAAGACTATAAACACACAACCTTCTTTGCTTGCTTGTAGTTATGCTATATATGTATCTTTAAAAAAGATGGGCCTCAAAGATCCAGATTTTGTGGCAGGTCATAGCTTAGGTGAATACACTGCCCTTTTGGTGGCAAAAGGTATAGACCTTTACGAAGCAGCCAAATTGACCCATCTGAGGGGAAAATACATGCAAGAGGCTGTTCCGGAAGGCAAAGGTTCTATGGCAGCCATACTAAAATTGTCCCCTGAAAAGGTAGAACAAGCTTGTGATGAGGCAAAATCCGTTGGTGTGGTGGAACCAGCCAATTACAATTCCAAAGAGCAAATTGTGATATCTGGAGAAAAACAGGCGGTGGAAAAGGCTATAGAAATAGCAAAATCTATGGGTGGAAAAGCTATAATGCTAAAGGTATCTGTGCCTTCACACTGTTCTTTGATGAAAGGTGCCGCCGATGCTTTCAGACTAAAGCTTGCCCAAACCCCCATTCAAAACATAAATATCCCACTTGTTTCTAACGTAGATGCAAAAACCCATCAAATGGCTCACGAAATTAGAGATAATCTACACAAGCAAATATACTCTTCTGTCAGATGGTACCAATCGGTAGAGCATATGATAGAACAAGGGGTTCATACATTTGTAGAAATAGGTCCCAAAAACGTTCTTTCAAAACTTATATCTCAAATAGATAACCGGGTTAGGGTTTTTAATGTGGATAAACTCCAAGATGCCGAAAATGTATTAAAAGCACTATGATAATAAATATTAAAAGATCAAAGGGCTTTCAAACTTACGAGCTTGATGTACCAAAAAATATTATACTTTTGGAGCTTTTACACAAAATAAAAGAAATAGACCCAAGTGTAGGCTATAGGCACATGTGTAGGGCTGGTATATGTGGTACCTGTGCTATAAAAGTTAATTCAAAGCATATACTTGCTTGTAAGACAAGACTAAGCGCTTTTGAAGAAGGCGTTATAAACATTGAACCCATTGATAACGCTCATGTGATAAAAGATCTCGTAGTGGAGCATCAATACTTTTTTGATAAGTATAAGTCTATAAAGCCGCGTTTTTGGGCTTTTAACAACGCTAAAAACTGTATAGCTTGTTTTGTATGCAACGGCGTTTGTCCTGTTATGAATTTGGATAAGGTGTTTGCCGGACCATTTTCTTTCGCAAGAGCCTGCGGTATCCTTGAGGATCAAAGGAACCAAGAAGAGGATTACAAAAGGCTTTTAGAGGGGGCTTTGAACCATTGCACCCATTGTAAAAATTGCAACTACGCCTGTCCTATGCTGGTGATGCCAGAAGTACTTATAAAAAGGCTTGAAGACACCATGATATCAAAGGGGCTTCTTCAAGCTCCTCGAAATGATTTGTTTTTTGGATTTTAAAAGGAGGATACTATGTTTAAAGATATGGAAGAAGTAACGGACAAAGATATCTATCAAAAGGTGATGGCTTCAGACACACCTGCTATTTTGATAGTCACATCACCCACTAACCCTAAAAACCAAGAGTTTTATGAGGCTGTTTCAAAATATATAAAGCTTTACGGAGATAAAGTAGGCTTTTATTATCTTGATACTACTAAAAACGACTCTCAGCAAGATTTTGGTCTTTGGGCAGAGCCATCGGTTCTTTGTTTTGCCGAAACGATGGAGATGGATAGGTTTGAAAATCCACCCACCGAAGAGCAGTTGCAGGCTTCTATAAACAGAATGCTGAGGATAAAATAATGGAACTCCTTTGGGCCCCTTGGCGAGGTTCTTACGTTGAAAACTTGGGTAAACAATCCTCTTGTTTTTTGTGTGAAGCTGCAAGCGCCAAACCCTCTTTAGAAAATCTTGTTCTTGCTAAAAGCCAAAAAACCTTTGTCCTCATGAACAAGTACCCTTACAATTCAGGCCATCTTATGGTGGTTCCCTTTATTCATACCAGCAATTTGGATAATCTTGATGATCAAACCTTTCAGGATATATTTTTTATGACAAAAATCTCTATAAAAGCTTTAACGGAAGTTCTAAGACCAGATGGGTTTAACATAGGCTATAACTTAGGTAGAGCTGCAGGAGCAGGGTTGGAGGTTCATATACATCAGCATATAGTGCCCCGCTGGAATGGAGACACCAATTTCATGCCGGTGGTGTTTGGTACAAAAGTACTTTCCCAAAGCTTAGAGGATCTTTATGAGAGGCTTTCACCGATTTTTCACAAATTACTTGACAAATCCTCTATGAGCTAATATAATGTTTAAACCTAAATTTTGTTCAAGGAGGTTTTTGATTTGGCTACAGTAATAGTTGGGGATTCAGAATCCTTTGAAAAGGCGATGAAAAGGTTCAAAAAGGTTGTGGAAAGAGAAGGTATCTTGACTGAACTCAAAAGACGTGAGTTTTACGAAAAACCAAGTCAGAAGAGAAAACGCAAAGAGCGTGCTGCTAAAAAAAGACTCATGAAAGCTATTAAGAAAAAGAGGGTGGCTCTTTAATGGATTTTATAGTAGTCTCAGAAATGACTTTTGACAAAGTCTCCACTGGTGAGGCTGAAATCGTTGAAAGAAAGGGTATTGGTCATCCAGATACCATCTGCGATTCACTGGCAGAAGAACTATCGGTAGAACTTTCTAAACTTTACATAAAAGAACTGGGCGCTATAATGCACCACAATGTGGATAAAGCCCTTTTGGTGGGTGGCAAAGCAAACGCCCGCTTTGGTGGTGGTGATGTTATATCCCCCATAGAGATCTTTTTGGTGGGAAGGGCTTTAAGAGAGGTAAACGATAAAGAGTTTCCAGTGGATGAGCTTGCTATAGATATGGCCCACAGTTGGCTTAAAAAACACATAAGAAATTTAGACCCCACCAAACATATCACCATACAAACCCGTATAAAAACGGGTAGCAAAGACCTTGTGGAGCTTTTTGATAGATTCCAAAAAAAGGGTGAAGTGCCTCTTTCAAACGATACATCTTTTGGCGTTGGGTTTGCTCCCTTTTCAGAGCTTGAAAATATCGTATTTTATACCGAAAAGCTTTTAAACTCAGACGATATCAAAAAAATCCATCCAGAGCTCGGTGAAGATATAAAGGTTATGGGAGTAAGAATAAAAGACAATATAAAGATTACCGTATCGGCTGCTTTTGTGGACAAATATGTAAATAACATAGATCAATACAAAGATCAAAAACAAGCCATAACAAACATTGTGCTTGAAAATGCCAAAAAATATACAAACAAAAATGTATCTGCTTTTGTAAACACTGCAGACGATATAAAAAATGGCTCTGTTTATATCACTGTAACTGGTACATCCTCCGAACAAGGGGACGATGGTCAAGTGGGTAGAGGCAACAGAGCCAACGGCATCATAACCCCTTACAGACCTATGTCTTTGGAAGCTGCCGCCGGTAAAAACCCGGTATCTCACATTGGAAAAATATACAACGTAGTAGCCAATATAATAGCCAAAAGGGTTGTAGAAGAAGTAGAGGGCATAGAAGAAGCGTATTGCTACATGGTATCTCAAATAGGTAAACCTATAAACGAGCCTCAAGTTTGTGATGTAAAAGTGAGGAAAAAAGCCAATTCTTATGACAAAGAAGCGGTTAGGAAAATAGCTCAAGAAGAGCTTGAAAAAATGCCTAACACTTGGAAGCTTTTCTTAGAGAAAGAGTTTTCGGTAGCCTAAAAACTATTTTTAGAGGTAGCCTATGATAGGACTGGTGGCGCTGCTTTTGATAGCTTTGACAATAGCCTTTTTGATGACGTTTTTAAATGAGCTTTTAAATTTTAAAAAGCGTAAAACCGATAGCTATCCTTATGAGTGCGGTGTTCCACTTTACGATGATTCTGCAAGACCAGCTTTGAAGCAAGGTTACTATCTTTTTGGTCTTTTGCTCATCCTTTTTGACATAGAAGCTGCTTATCTGTTCCCATGGGCTGTGGTGTTTAGAAAAATAGGCGCTTACGGTCTTGTGGAAGCTGTGGTGTTTTTGGGCGTTCTCATAATAGGGTTTTTGTATGCCCTAAAAAAGGGCGCTTTGAAGTGGCAAATCTAAAAATCTTTGTTTGTGAGGTGGTTTTATGGCTTCTAGCATAAATGGAAACGGTTTTATCACCACAACGGTGGATGAGCTTCTATCTTGGGGTAGACGTAACGCCCTTTGGCCTGTTACCATAGGTCTTGCTTGCTGCGCTATAGAGATGATGCACGCCGCGGCTTCAAGGTTTGATGTAGATAGGCTCGGGATGATATTTAGAGCATCCCCAAGACAGGCGGATGTGCTTATAGTGGCTGGTACCGTTGTAAACAAAGTAGCCCCTATGCTAAAGTTAGTATGGGATCAAATGCCAGAGCCAAAATGGTGTATATCCATGGGTGGCTGTGCTTCTGCTGGAGGACCATTTCCCACTTATGCCACTCTCCAAGGGGTTGACCGTATAATACCTGTGGATGTTTATATACCAGGATGCCCTCCCACACCTCAAGGGCTTATATATGGGCTTTTGGAACTCCAAAGAAAGATAAGAGAAAAAAAGGTTACAAGATACGAAAAAGCTTTTGAAGAGTTTAAAAAAGAGCTTCCACCAGAAATTTTAACCGGCGCCGGAGTATAAAAAATGCCCTGGGCTTCTGAAGAGACCCTTAATAGAATAAAGCGAAGCTTTAGAACTGTAGATGTATACAAAAGTCCACACTTTGCTCGCATAAGCGTTGAAAATACCCATGATATAACAAATGTTTTAAAACATTTGAAAGATGTTGAAGATTTTAGGTATTTTATAGATTTTCATGTGATAGATTTCCCCAAAGAAAAAGAGAGATTTTTGGGACAGTATATACTTGTAAATCCATACAACTTTGAAAGATTAGTGGTTAAAGTTTGGTTTAAATCAAACAAGCTTCCCACCGCCAAAAACATCTTTGCAGGAGCCAAGTGGGCAGAAAGAGAAGCCTATGATATGTTTGGCGTGGAATTTGAAGGCCATGAAGATGTCAAAAGAATGTTCATGTGGGAAGACTACAAGCATTTTCCCCTTAGGAAAGATTTTCCTTTGGGAGGCATACCAGAACAAAGACTTCCTTCTTTAACAGAGTTAATTGAAGGCAATACGCTTCCACCCTCTCACGATTATGAACTTATGCATACTTATGTGCCCACCATTCAAGATATAGAAAAAACCGAAAAATCAAGAATTACCAAAAGAGGACAGCTGGTGCTAAACTGGGGTCCACTTCATCCGGGTACTCACGGCACCATGTGGTTTTTGTTTGATTTGGAAGGGGAGCACATCATTCAAACGGATGTTATATTAGGACAGCTTCATAGAGGAATGGAGAAAATAGCAGAAAACCTCCACTATTTTCAGTTTTTACCTTATACCGACAGGATGGATTATCTATCGGCAGTTTGCAGTGAGCTTTCTTACGTTCAAAGTGTGGAAAAACTAGCCAATATTGAGGTACCTCTAAAAGCCAAATACATAAGGACTATGTTTGCAGAACTTCAACGTATAAACTCACATCTTCTTTGGCTTGGCACTGGGGCGCTCGATTTAGGTGCTTTGACGGTGTTTTTATACGCTTTTAGAGAAAGAGAAAAAATAATGGATCTTATAGAAGGTAACGCCGGGTTTAGGCTCACATCTGCTTTCTTGAGGATAGGAGGTGTTCATTACGATCTGGCAAAAGGTACCTTAGAAGTAGCAAAGCATTTTGTAAAAGATTTTTATTCAAAGCTAAAAGAGTATAATGGGCTTTTAACAAGAAATAGAATATGGCTAAAACGCACAAAAGACGTAGGCATTATAACCCAAGAGGATGTTTATCAATACGGTCTTACCGGACCAGTGGCAAGAGGCTCTGGTATCTCTTACGATATGAGGAAGATAGATCCTTATGCTGCTTACGATCTGGTGGATTTTGACATACCTGTTGGAGATGTTGGAGATGTTTACGATAGGTATTTGGTTAGAATGGAAGAGATGTATCAGAGTGCAAAGATTGTAGAGCAGTGTATAGAAGCTTTGGAAAAGATGCCTCCAAACGAGCCTTATGTAAACAAAAAACATCCCGTTGTCATACCGCCCAAAGAGGATGTGTTTAACGATTTAGAGGACATGGTAAAATCCTTTAGGATAGTGGTGCATGGGGAAAATATCCCAAAAGGTGAGATATACTCTTCTGGCGAAAACCCAAGGGGTGAGCTTGGATTTTACATACACTCCATAGGTAAATCATCCCCTTATAGGCTCAGGATAAGATCTTGTTCTTTTTACAATTTGTCTGTGTTTCCAAAGGTTATAGAAAAACACACGATATCCGATGCGGTGGCTTTGCTTGGTAGCATAGATCCTGTGGTAGGAGAAACAGATAGATGAACGATATCATATTTACAGGGATTGTGATAGCTGTAAAGATTTTGGTGGTCTTGGCGGTGACCCTTGGCTTAGGGGCATATCTTACTTGGTATGAGAGAAAGTTTGCAGGCCATCTTCAAGCGAGGTTAGGCCCAACGGTAGTAGGTCCTTTTGGACTTTTGCAACCTTTGGCGGATGGTCTTAAGCTTATGACAAAAGCCCCATTACTCCCAAGAGGCATCGACACCAAACTATACTATATGGCTATTATGATGGCTTTGGTGCCAGCTATTATGCTTTTTGCAGTGGTTCCTTTTGGTCCTTCTTTTAAAATCCTGGGACACGAGATAAAACCAATTGTGGCAAATCTCAACATAGCCATCCTTTATCTTTTTGCCATGGGATCTATGGCAGCTTATGGGACTTTGTTTGCCGGATGGGCTTCCAACAGCAAATACGCTTTTATAGGTTCTTTAAGAAAAGCCGCCCTTATAGTAAGCTATGAAGTGGTGCTTGGTTTTGCCGCTTTAAGCGTTGTGCTTTTGGCTGGCAGTATGAATGTGTTTGACATAGTAGATGCTCAAATAAAAAGTGGTATTTGGTACATAGTGTATCAACCCATTAGTTTTGTATTGTTTTTGTTTTGTCTTTTGGCAGAATCAGGACGTGTACCTTTTGATATACAAGAAGCAGAGGCAGAGTTAGTCACCGGTTACAACGTTGAATACGGTGGTATGAAGTTTGGCATATTTCCTTTGGCTGAATGGTATCTAAACGTATTGGCACTCTGTGCTATAATGGCGGTGCTTTATTTTGGTGGATGGTCTGGTCCTCATCTTTTTGGTCCATTTTCTGGTTTTATCTGGTTTTTGGCAAAGACTTTTGGATTGCTCTTTTTTGTACTTTGGGTTCATTGGACACTGCCAAGATATCAGGCTAAAGATGTGGTAGAGTTTGCTTGGAAATACCTTCTACCCATATCTATACTAAATCTTGTGGGAACAGCATTTCTTATTTACTTCAAAGGATGAGGTAAATGTATGATAAAACTTAAGAAACTAAAAAGAAACGACTCACTGGGACCAGTAGAAACGGTTTTGTTTTTGGATTTTATAAAAGGTCTTAGTATAACCATGAAAAACCTCGTTAGAAAACCCATAACCACCCAATATCCAAAAGAAAAGATAACCCCTCCAAGAAGGTTTAGAGGAAAACATGGGCATTTTGTTTACGATGGACAAGAACCACCTTCTTTAAAAGCCATAGAGGGTTTTATGTCTTTTGAAAAAGGAAAATCAAGATGTGTGGCCTGCTACATGTGCCAAACAGCCTGTCCTATGCCCACCCTTTTTAGAATAGAAGCTATCCAAATGCCAGATGGTACAAAAAAGGTAGTTAGGTTTGATATGAACCTTTTAAATTGTCTTTTCTGTGGTCTTTGTGTTGATGCGTGCCCTGTGGAGTGTCTTACCATGAGCGATATTCATGAAATGGCCGTTTATAGAAGGTCTCAGGCGGTTTTACACATAAACGATATGGAGCAAATAGGCGCCACCAATGCAAAAGCTGTAAGAGAACTGCCAGATAGAATATGGCGAGACGATAAAGAAAGAGAAACCCTTTGGGGGAAAGTAAAATGGAATTTTTAGCTTTTGGTACAATCTCCATAGTTGCTATAATCAGTGCTTTTATGGCTATTTTTGTTAAAAGCCCAATACACGTGATGGTGTGGTTTTTGGTGTTTATACTGTCTGTGGCTTCATCGTTTTTTGCCCTTGGAGCAGATCTTTTGGCAGGTTTGCAGCTTGTGATATACGCTGTAGCTATAGTGGTATTTTATGTTCTCGTGATCACCACAATCCCGTGGGAAAAAGTAAAAATGTTTGAAGGCTTTTATCTAAAAGAACTTATCATGGCGTTGCCGGCGTTTTTATTTACCATAGGATCGGCCTTCTATCTTACATTTAATGCAAAGCTTTCCAACATGAGGGTGCCCCTTCCAAAAGACAATGTAAGTGCTCTTGGAACTGTGCTTTTTACCAAATACATAGCCCCTTTTGAGTTGGCTTCTTTTATTTTGTTAATAGCTATGATAGGTGCTATAATATTTGGCAAGGAGAAAGCCAATGGATAAATACTATATGATGCTTGGTATCTTACTTGTCTTTATAGGTATATGTGGTATTATAATAAGAAAAAATTTGATAACTATGCTGGTGGCAACAGAGATTATGCTAAACGGAGCCAACGTATCGTTGGTGGCGGTATCTCATTTTCTTGGAAAAGTGGATTCTCAAGTAATGAGTATAATTATACTCACAGTGGCAGCTTCTGAAGTGGCTATAGGGCTTGGCTTGATAGTCTCTATATTTAGATTGAGGGGCTATGAGGCCTCTGAAGAAATAACGGAGTTAAGAGATTGATGCCATCTCTAATACTTCTTTTCCCACTCTTATCTTTTATCATCATAGGTTTATTTGGTAAACGCCTTGGAGATTTCACCTCTGGTGTTATAAACGCTACTGCTGGTATACTTAGCTTTTTGGTGGCCCTTCTTACCATGCTAAACCTAAAAACCCCAGAAGATATCATCTTTTACAAATTTTTACCCATATCAAACACATCCATAGATATGGGTATATATATAGATAGACTATCCATAACTACCACAGTGACAGTTACTTTTGTAGCAAGTGTTATATTTGTCTACGCTATAGGTTACATGAGATATTTATTTGGAAACTGGACTTTTAAATTCTTTGCATACTTTAGCCTTTTCTTATTCTCCATGCTCCTTATACTATTGGGAGATTCTCTTGTCCTTATGTTCTTTGGATGGGAAGGTGTTGGTCTTGCATCTTATCTTTTGATAGGGTACTTTCACGAAGAAAAATTTGCCACAAAAGCAAGTTTAGAAGCCTTTGTGATGAATAGGATAGGAGACTGGTCTTTTATCCTTGGTATCATATACACCTTTTGGCTATTTGGCAGTGTATCTTTACCAAAACTCTTTGAAAGTGCATCTTATGTCCCAGGTATTACAATGGCTACCCTTCTTCTTTTTGGAGGTGCTGTGGGTAAATCTGGTCAGCTTCCTCTTCACACCTGGCTTCCAAATGCAATGGCAGGTCCAACTCCAGTTTCAGCCCTTTTACACGCTGCTACGATGGTGGCTGCCGGTGTTTACATGGTTGCAAGACTATACCCAATATTTTCTTTATCTTCGACTACACTCACCTACATCACCATCACAGGTATACTTACCATGCTCTTTGCAGCCCTTGTGGCTACAGTACACGATGATATCAAAAAGATCATAGCCTTTTCCACCATGAGCCAGTTGGCAATCATGTTTACAGCCCTTGGTATGGGCTTTCCTACAGCTGCCATGTTTCATCTAACCACTCACGCTTTTTTCAAAGCTCTCTTATTCTTAGGGGCTGGTGCTGTAATAACAGGACTTCATCATCATACCCAAAACATCTTTGAAATGGGTGGACTCAAAAAATATATGCCCATAACCTTTATAGCTTTTATGACAGGTGCTTTTGCACTGTCTGGTTTTCCACCTTTTGCAGGTTATTTTTCCAAAGATGCCATAGTATCTTCTGTGATGGATAAAAGCACTTTAGTAGCCACTGTTATACTCATCACATCTTTACTTACCGCTTATTACATAACAAGAGAAGCCTTTGTGGTATTTTTAGGAAACGCCCATTATCACGAAGAACCACATGAAGTAGAACCTATTATGTCATTCCCAATGCTCATACTTAGCTTTTTATCTTTAACAGGTGGATTTTTACTCTGGAGCTATTTTTCCTATCTAAACTCAGACATAGAATCTCCCATGTCTTTTGTCCTTCATTCTTTCTATGGTATACTGGTGGCCGTGATAGGTATATCTGTTTCTTACGCTCTTTATGTCAAGAAGCTGATAGATCCAAACACCTTATACGAGCTATTTAAACCTATACACAAACTTATGAAATCTCAATTTTACACCGAATATCTATACCACAACATAATATCCAAAGGATATCTTGCTGTATCTAAGCTTATCTACAAGATAGTAGATAGGATAATGATAGATGGGTTTGTAAATGGGTTGGCTAAGATTTTCATGGTTTTGGTGAGGTTTGTTTGGGAGTTTATGGATATTAGATTTATAGATATTATCATACACAAGCTTGTTATATGGACATTTTCTTTTAGTAGAAAATTGAAGGTTATTCAAAGTGGATACTTAAATCAATATATCTTTGTAATTTTGCTGGGTATTGTTATAATATTAGGACTTATTGTAAAAGGAATGAGGTTGTAGATGGAATATATTACAAACGGTTCAGGACTTATAAGTTTTTCTATGCTTGTTCCTATTTTTACTACAATTTTGATTGTATTTTTACCAGAAAAGTTTACAAAACCTGTAGCTTTTATAGGCGCTTTGATTACATTTTTAATTTCTTTATATACCCTGAAGTTTTTGGATTTTTCCCATTTGTCAAATGTATATTTGTATGAACATCATCCTATAATAAAAGAACTTGACATATCTTACTCTGTGGGCGTTGATGGTCTTTCTGAAGTGTTTTATATACTTTCTACTTTTATATCGTTTTTAGCCATAGCATGGTCCACAAAAGATCTCCAGATTAAAACAAGACTAAAAGAATACTATTCTATGTTCTTGCTAACCACAACGTTTTTAATAGGTGTTTTTACCTCCTGGGATTTGGTGCTTTTCTATATTTTTTATGAACTCACATTGGTGCCCATGATATTTGTTATAGGTGTCTGGGGATATAAACTTAGGCTTTATTCAGCTTATAAATTTTTCATATACATATTTATCTCAAGCTTGTTCTTGCTTTTTGGTATTATGATACTGTCCTCTGATAGTTTTAAGCAAACTGGTCATTTTGATGCTTTTTATCCACATCTTATACATTTAAATTTACCTCTTAGCCAGCAGATATTTTTGTTTTGGTTGTTTTTCATAGCTTTTGCCGTAAAAACGCCCTTGGTGCCTTTTCATACATGGCTTCCAGACGCTCACGGCGAGGCTCCTACCGCTGGTTCTGTGGTGTTGGCGGCCATACTTCTTAAGATGGGCTCTTATGCCTTCTTAAGATTTAACATAGGCCTTTTCCCTGACGCATCAAAAGACCTGTGGCTTGTGATGGTGGTTATAGGTGTTATAACAATAATTTACGCTTCTTGGATGACGATAGCCCAAAACAACATAAAACGATTTGTGGCTTACTCTTCAGTTAGTCATATGGGCTTTATAGTGGCAGCCATGTTTATGTTAAATTTTCAAGGTTTCAGAGCTTCTGTGATTGAAATGATAGCCCATGGATTTTCAAGCGCCGCTTTGTTCATGATAGCCGGTTTTATATACAACAGATTGCATTCTTTTAACACAAGGACTATAGCTGGTTCTGTAAGATATATGCCTGTATTTTCAATACTTGTAGCTCTTACTGGTTTTTCGGCAATGGGCTTACCAGCCGGTTCTTCTTTTTGGGGTAAATTTTTAACCATGGTATCTGCCAGAGAACATAGCGTTGGACTGGCATTGCTTATAGCAACAAGCGCTTTTTTCAGCGCCATATATATGCTTTATTTCTTGAGAAATCTATTTTTAGAAGGCAAAACCGAGGGATCTTTCCTTATATTTACCGATATAAGAGGTATAAAGCTTAGCGTCATGCTTAGCTTAGTGGTGCTTATGTTTGTGCTTGGATTGTTTCCGTATTTGTTTTTCAACATGTTTGACGCTTCTATACTAAACATTTTACATATTGTTGGGATGGTAAAGAGGTAACCTATGGGTATAAGACTTTTGCTTGGCTCTACCAACCTATACGAGCTCAAATACCTTCTTCCAGAGATTGTCGTGTTTTTGGGTGCTTTTGCGTTGTTTTTGTTGGATATTGTTATGAAAAGCTCTGAAACAAAGAAAAAATTATTCTTATGGATATCTGTTTTGTTTTTATCTTTGTCAGTTTTAAGCTTCTTATATAAACCTGAGTTTTTTAAAGATGTGTTTTCTGGCACTTATACTGTAGATACGCTTGGCATATTCTCAAAGCTTTTTGAAATTATCCTGACGCTTCTAACGCTGCCATTTTTACACACTTACATGACTAAAAAAAACACATTTTATTATGAGATTTACTATATAACTTTTCTGAGCCTTCTTGGGATGATGACTCTTTCTTCTTCTTACAACCTTGTGGTGATATACGTATCCCTTGAAATGGTATCTGTAAGCTTTTATATAATGACCGCTCTTTTTAGAGGTTCTTTTGTATCAAAAGAAGGAGCTTACAAATACCTCATAATAGGTGGCATAAGCATTATAATAGCTCTTTACGGGGCAGCTTTTATGTACGGGGCTTCCAAATCTTTGGATATAAGGGCTATCATGTCTTCTTACAATCCCCAAAACGCCCTTTACCTCATAGTGGGTATGATACTCTTTTTGTTGGCTTTTGCTATAAAAATAGGTATTATACCTTTTCATTTTTGGCTTCCGGACGCTTACACGGGAGCACCCACACCTATCACAGGCTTTATGGCCTCTGCGGGTAAATTGGCGTTTTTCATACCCCTTCTTAGATTGGTGCCTTATGTAAACCAACATCTATACTCTTCTTGGATGATATCCGTAAGCATAATGGCAGCCCTTACTATGATAGTGGGTAATGCCTTGGCTTTGGTGCAAGCTGATCTTAAAAGGCTTTTGGCTTACTCTTCAATAGCCCACAGCGGTTATATACTATCCGTTTTGTCCTCAAACTCTTCTATGGGTTTAAAAGCTGCCATATACTTTGTTTTTGTTTATAGCATAATGGGTCTTGGTTCTTTCTTGGTATTGAGCGTTTTAGAACAAAGCGATACTTGGGACAATCAAATATACAAAATAGGCGGACTTTACAGAAACACAGGATTTTTGAGTTTAAGCTTTGCGGTATTTTTGTTTGCATTGCTTGGAATACCTCCTACAGTTGGTTTTGTAGGGAAAGCGTTGGTCTTTTTGGGACTTGCTATCAAAAATATATATTGGCTTGGTTTTGTTCTTATATTGGCTACTGCTATATCCACCGGTTATTATGTGAGACTTGTGATGCTTATGTTTACAAAAGATGCTGAAATTCGCATCAAACCAGAGTACGATATATTGGAAAATCTATCCATTGGTTTGTTGGTGGTGCTTACGTTGGTGCTTGGTATGTTTCCTTTTATACTTTGGAACGGCATTAGCAACATTTCAGAGTTTCTTTTTAGATTGGCTAATTTGAGGTGAGTGCTATGGCTTATATAGGTCTTTTATCGCTTTTGGTGGTTATGCTTGGTCTTAGCGTGGTCCTTATATCTTTAAACTGGCTTTTGGGACCAAAGAAAAAAGAGTCTTACAAGACTTATCCTTATGAATGCGGTGTTCCGTTATACGATGATACAGCCCAAACTACCTTTCATCAAGGGTATTATATCCTTGGTCTTTTGCTGTTGCTTTTTGATATAGAAGTGGCCTATTTGTTCCCCTGGGCGGTGGTTTATAGCCTACTTGGCGTGTTTGGCTTTTTGGAGGTGTTTTTGTTTTTGTTGATACTTACATTTGGATTGGTTTACGCTTGGAGAAAAGGCGCTTTAGATTGGCAGTTTGATTTGGAGAGTCTCTGATGCAAGCTACGGAAAAAACCCTAAACGAGATAAAAGCCAAAATACCCTACGTAGATGTAAAAAAGGAAAAACTGACCTCTGTAGTTTACGTTCAAAAAGAACTGCTTTTTAATGTACTAAAAGCCATAAAAGAGGATTTTGGTTTTAAGCTCTTCATAGATCATTCTGTGGTAGATACCTTGGAGGCTGACAACCGTTTTGAGGCTTTTTATATACTGTACAACGTTGATACCAAAGAAAGAATACTGGTCAAAACAAAAACAGAGCATGCTCTTCCAAGTGTTGAAAAGCTTTGGTTTGCCGCCAAATGGGCAGAAAGAGAATGCTATGATATGTTTGGTATAAACTATGAGGGACATGAACATCTTGTAAGGGCTTTTATGTGGGATACTTACTCTCATTATCCACTTAGAAAAGATTTTCCTTTGGGAGGTTATGAGACCGTAGAACTTCCTTCTTTGAACGAATCTACCTTTGGGGACAATCTTTCTGGCACTATGAACTACAAACGCACGCATACCTATGTGCCCACTTTGAAGGATCTTGAATATACCGAAAGAAATAGAATTAAGAAAAAAGCTCAGGTGGTGTTAAACTGGGGGCCTCTTCATCCGGGTACTCACGGCACCATGTGGTTTTTGTTTGATTTGGAAGGAGAGCGTATCGTTCAAACGGATGTTATATTGGGCCAGCTTCATAGAGGTGTCGAGAAATTAGCTGAACACGAACCCTATCAGCAGTTTTTGGTTTATACAGATAGGATGGATTATATATCTGGTTTATGTAGCAATCAAGCTTGGACAGTGACCGTAGAAAGGCTTCTTGGTATAGAGGACATGGTACCACTAAAAGCCAAATACATAAGGACCATGATGTCGGAGCTTCAGCGTATAAACTCACATCTTTTGTGGCTTGGTACTTATGCACTTGATTTGGGAGCTTTGACGATATTTTTATACGCTTTTAAAGAAAGAGAAAAAATAATGGATATCATAGAAGGGATAACAGGGGCAAGGCTCACCATATCCTATACCAGGATAGGCGGGGTAAGGATGGATTTACCTCAAGGAGCTTTGGATGTTATCGAGTCTTTTGTGAAGTTTTTCCCAAAAGAGCTAAAAGATTGGGAAAAGATACTTAGTAGAAATAGAATCTGGGTAAAAAGAAACAAAGAAGTGGGTGTTCTTACGAAAGAGGATATATATTTTTATGGGCTTACAGGGGCAGTGGCAAGGGGCTCTGGTGTGTTTTACGATATTAGGAAATTAGAACCTTACGATGCTTATAGTATGGTAGATTTTGATGTGCCATTGGGAGAAAACGGCGATTGCTACGATAGGTATTTGGTGAGGGTAGAAGAGATGCGTCAAAGCATCAGGATAATAGAACAATGCCTTCAAAAGCTAAAAACAATGTCTCCAAATGAACCTTTTATGGCAGAATCAGGTGATCCTAAAAAGCTTAAGCTTACTTTGGATGGTATAGGTCTTAAAGTACCTGCTGGTGAGGTTTATTCTTCTGGTGAAAATCCAAGAGGTGAGCTCGGGTTTTACATAAACTCAAAAGGCGGATTAAAACCTTATAGGGTGAAGATAAGACCAGGCTCTTTTTACAATCTCTGCGTTTATCCGCATCTTATGGAAAATAGATACATAGCGGATGCTGTTACTGTGTTGGCAAGCCTTGATCCTGTTGTTGGAGAGGTAGACAGATGAGTATAATAGCTTTGGGTATTATAATAGCTGTAAAGGTGGTGGTGATACTTGTCATCATCCTTGGTATAGGCGCTTACCTTACGCTAGTAGAAAGAAAGGTTGCAGCTCATATTCAAAGACGCCCAGGCCCCATGGTGGTGGGTTGGCATGGACTTTTACAGCCTCTGGCAGACGGTATTAAGCTTTTAACCAAAGAAGATATATTGCCCTCTTCTGCCAATCCCATACTTTATAACCTCGCTATCGTTATGGCTTTGGTGCCGGCTACTTTGGTATTTGCGGTGGTGCCTTTTGGACCAGAGGTGCATGTGTTTGGTTACGATATAAAACCTATACTTACAGATGTAAATATAGGCATCATACTTGCTTTTGCCTTTGGCTCTTTGGCGGTTTACGGGGTAGCGCTCTCTGGATGGGCTTCTAACAGCAAATACGCTTTGATAGGAGCTTTAAGAAAAGCTGGTATTATCATATCCTACGAGGTGGTAATCACATTTGCAGCCCTTGGACCTATCATGTTGGCGAAATCTCTTTCTACATACGATATAGTGATGGCTCAGATTCATCAAAAAGTATGGTATATCTTTTTGCAACCTATATCTTTTGTGGTGTTTGTATTTGCGCTTTTGGCAGAAACTGGAAGAGTACCATTTGATATACAAGAAGCAGAAGCCGAGTTAGTCACTGGATTTACCGTAGAATACGGCGGTATGAAATTTGGACTCTTTCCATTGGTAGAATGGTATGTGGAAGTGCTTTCCTTGTCTTCTATACTCGCCGTGCTTTATCTTGGGGGATGGAGTCCGCTCAACATTCCTTTTATAGGTTTTGTTGATCCTTTTTTCTTTTTGGGAGCATGGTCTGGTTTTATTTGGTTTATAATAAAAGTTAGCATATTGTTTTTGTTGGTGCTTTGGCTTCATTGGACACTGCCAAGGTATAGGATAGACCAGATAACGACGGTGGCTTGGAAGGTGATGTTGCCGTTGGCACTTTTTAACATACTAATAAGCGCTTTCATAGCACCTTTGTTAAGAGGTTAGGATTATGATTAAAAAGGTATTTGAGAAGCCTTTAAACTTTTTAGAGACGATATTTTTCTTAGATTTCATAAAAGGTATGTCTGTTACTATAAAACAGGCTTTTACAAAAACCATTACCACACACTATCCTTATGAGAAGCTTACAGCTCCAAAAAGGTTTAGAGGATTTTTTGGACATAAAACGGTAAACGGTTTAGAGCCTCAGCCAGCTTTTGATGAGTGGGCAGAAAGGATGAAAGTGGAGCCTCAGCCAAGCAAATCAAGATGCGTTGTGTGTTATCTATGTAAAAAGGCTTGTCCTGTGCCAGATTTGTTTGAAATAGATGGTAAAAAGCTTGAGAACGGCAAAAAGGTGGTATCTGTTTTCAACATGAACCTTATGCTATGTACATTTTGCGGTCTTTGTGTGGATGCTTGTCCAGTGGATTGTCTTTTCCAAAGCGACATACAAGAAACAGCCTCTTTTTCAAGAAAAGATGCGATATTAAATTTAGAAAAGTTAGAACTTATAGGAAAAGTATGGCAAGATAGAAGAGAGCAAGAACCAGACCGCATATGGATAGACGACGAGGCAAGAGAAAAACTCTGGAGAGAAAACAAGCTAAATCTAAGAAAGGTGGACAATGCTTAATCAGTTAGCCTTTTATCTGTTTGCTTCTATAAGTATATTGTGTGGGCTTGGTGTAGTGGTAGCTTCAAATCCTATATACGTAGTTTTGTGGCTTTTAGGAGCATTGATTGCAATAAGCGGTATATTTTTCTCAGCTGGTGCTGAACTTTTAGGATCGCTTCAGCTTATGATTTATGTTGTGGCTATAGCGGTGTTTTATATACTTATCATAACTGCCGTGCCTTGGCGAAAGCTTCACAAAAACGAGCAGCACAACAGACTTATAGGCGTAAGCGTCTTGCCATTTATCGCTTTACTGTATGTAGAGGCGTTTTTGGTGGTAATGTCTGGGGTTAGCGTATCTAAAAATAAAATTATAGAAACTATAACAAAAAACTATGGAAACGCAGAGGTAATTGGTATTAAACTATTTAGCACATATTTTTGGGCTTTTGAGCTCATGTCTGTGTTGTTGCTTATTAGTATGATAGGGGCTATTTTGCTTGGTAGGAAAGAGGAGAAAACTTATGATTGAGATGCTTTTGACCCCACATGTAGAGCAGTATTTTATCCTTGCTTTTATTTTGCTTGGTATTGGACTTTTTGGCATGATGGTAAGAAAAAATCTAATAACGATACTGATGTCATTGGAACTTGCTTTAAACTCTGTCAATATAGCTTTTGTGGGTATAGATAAGGTAAACCATCTTATAGATGGTCAGATTTTTGCACTTTTTACCATAGCGTTGGCTGCTTCTGAGGCTGCCGTTGGTCTTGGTATTATACTTTCACTGTTTAGGCTAAGAAAAGCCGAAAACGTGAACGAAATCATAGATTTGAAGGGGTAGCGATGCAATCTCTAATACTTCTTTTTCCACTCTTATCTTTTATCATCATAGGTTTATTTGGTAAACGCCTTGGAGATTTCACCTCTGGTGTTATAAACGCTACTGCTGGTATACTTAGCTTTTTGGTGGCCCTTCTTACCATGCTAAACCTAAAAACCCCAGAAGATATCATCTTTTACAAATTTTTACCCATATCAAACACATCCATAGATATGGGTATATATATAGATAGACTATCCATAACTACCACAGTGACAGTTACTTTTGTAGCAAGTGTTATATTTGTCTACGCTATAGGTTACATGAGATATTTATTTGGAAACTGGACTTTTAAATTCTTTGCATACTTTAGCCTTTTCTTATTCTCCATGCTCCTTATACTATTGGGAGATTCTCTTGTCCTTATGTTCTTTGGATGGGAAGGTGTTGGTCTTGCATCTTATCTTTTGATAGGGTACTTTCACGAAGAAAAATTTGCCACAAAAGCAAGTTTAGAAGCCTTTGTGATGAATAGGATAGGAGACTGGTCTTTTATCCTTGGTATCATATACACCTTTTGGCTATTTGGCAGTGTATCTTTACCAAAACTCTTTGAAAGTGCATCTTATGTCCCAGGTATTACAATGGCTACCCTTCTTCTTTTTGGAGGTGCTGTGGGTAAATCTGGTCAGCTTCCTCTTCACACCTGGCTTCCAAATGCAATGGCAGGTCCAACTCCAGTTTCAGCCCTTTTACACGCTGCTACGATGGTGGCTGCCGGTGTTTACATGGTTGCAAGACTATACCCAATATTTTCTTTATCTTCGACTACACTCACCTACATCACCATCACAGGTATACTTACCATGCTCTTTGCAGCCCTTGTGGCTACAGTACACGATGATATCAAAAAGATCATAGCCTTTTCCACCATGAGCCAGTTGGCAATCATGTTTACAGCCCTTGGTATGGGCTTTCCTACAGCTGCCATGTTTCATCTAACCACTCACGCTTTTTTCAAAGCTCTCTTATTCTTAGGGGCTGGTGCTGTAATAACAGGACTTCATCATCATACCCAAAACATCTTTGAAATGGGTGGACTCAAAAAATATATGCCCATAACCTTTATAGCTTTTATGACAGGTGCTTTTGCACTGTCTGGTTTTCCACCTTTTGCAGGTTATTTTTCCAAAGATGCCATAGTATCTTCTGTGATGGATAAAAGCACTTTAGTAGCCACTGTTATACTCATCACATCTTTACTTACCGCTTATTACATAACAAGAGAAGCCTTTGTGGTATTTTTAGGAAACGCCCATTATCACGAAGAACCACATGAAGTAGAACCTATTATGTCATTCCCAATGCTCATACTTAGCTTTTTATCTTTAACAGGTGGATTTTTACTCTGGAGCTATTTTTCCTATCTAAACTCAGACATAGAATCTCCCATGTCTTTTGTCCTTCATTCTTTCTATGGTATACTGGTGGCCGTGATAGGTATATCTGTTTCTTACGCTCTTTATGTCAAGAAGCTGATAGATCCAAACACCTTATACGAGCTATTTAAACCTATACACAAACTTATGAAATCTCAATTTTACACCGAATATCTATACCACAACATAATATCCAAAGGATATCTTGCTGTATCTAAGCTTATCTACAAGATAGTAGATAGGATAATGATAGATGGGTTTGTAAATGGGTTGGCAAGGGTTGTTTCTAACTACGGTAAGCCTATTAGCTCCTTGCAAAACGGTAAGATAAATTATTATGCTCTTTATATGCTCTACGGTGTTCTTGGTGTATTTTTGCTTTTAATCTTAGTAATCTTAAAAGGGGGTATACTGAATGGCTAGTCTTCTCAACATCGCTATATTTTTGCCTTTGGTGGGCGCTTTTATAGTCTCTTTACTTAGAAACGAATGGCTTACCAAAGTTGTATCCATCGCTTTGTCCGGAGTTGTTTTTATTATAAGCCTAATACTCCTTTATAACTTCGATCCAAATTCTCATCAGTTTCTTTATAGAACCACGATACCTTGGATATCTTCCCTTGGTATAAACTACGATGTTGGTTTGGACGGTCTTGGGGTTTCTCTTTTTGCCCTCACTGCCCTTGTATTTTTTACCGTTTTTATCTGGTCTATAAAAGTAAAGGAAAAGCCTACGCTTTTTTACGCTCTTTTTCTTATCCTTGAGACCACTTGTCTTGGGACATTTTCGGCACTGGATTTATTTTTGTTCTACCTTTTCTGGGAAGGTATGTTGGTGCCTATGTACTTTATTATAGGCTTTTGGGGACACGATAGGAAAATATACGCTGCCAATAAGTTTTTCATATATACATTCTTTGGTAGCTTGTTCTTACTGCTTGGACTAGCCACTATGATAGTGTATGGATATTTTATAAGCGGTCATATATCCTTTGAATATCAGTTTCATGAACATATAGCTTACCCTGTTTGGCTGCAGATAATCCTTTTCATACTTTTTGGTATAGGTTTTGCCGTAAAAGTGCCTATGTGGCCTGTGCACACATGGCTTCCAGACGCTCACGTAGAAGCTCCTACCGCTGGTTCTGTGGTGTTGGCTGGGGTGCTTCTTAAAATGGGGACTTTTGGTTTTGTAAGGTATTCGCTTCCTCTTTTCCCACAAGCCTCAAGAATATTTATACCTCTAATGTTTTTGTTGAGCGTAATAGCCATTATCTACGCTGCTATGATGGCTATATCTCAAACAAATATTAAAAAGCTAATAGCATACTCTTCCATAAGCCACATGGGTATGGTGACCCTTGGTACCTTTGCTTTTTCTGTGAGCGCTATAAACGGAGCATCTTACATGATGATAGCCCACGGACTTAGTTCAGCTGCACTGTTCTATGCTGCAGGGTTTATATACGATAGATTTCATTCTTACGAAATGTCAGATCTTGGTGGTATAGCAAAATACCTTCCTATCTTTGCTATTTTGTTTATGATAAGCGGTTTGGCTTCCATAGGTCTACCCGGATTTTCTGGTTTTGTATCTGAATTTCTAATACTCTTAGGCACCTTCAAATATTTCCCTATGTGGGCTATAATCTCCGGTGTTGGTATGGTGCTTGGTGCAGCTTATTTTCTTTATATGTATAAAAATGTTATGCTTGAATCTGCATCTTTGCCTGAGACCAAAGTTCAAAAGCTAACCCATACTATGGATTTGGAGCTCCACCATATCATACCTTTTGTTATTATACTTTTTGGGGCTTTTATTATGGGAATTATGCCCTATAACTTTGTTAGCATCGTTGCTCAAACATCAAAACTAATACTTGGGAGATTTTGATGAAGGCTCTTTATCCAGATATTATAATGACGATAGGTATCGTAAGTCTTATACTTCTGGAGCTTTTGCTTCCCAGTTTTGATTTGATAGGATTTTTGGCGCTTGTTGTAAGCTTTGTGAGTGGGTTTTTGGCTATAAAATACTCTATAGCAGGCTATAGTTTTCATAAATTTTTACTTGATATAAGCGCTTTTTCTTTGCTTTTAAAAGGCGTTATATATATGTTGACTTCTTTTGTTATACTTTCTTCGGTTAGTTTTTTTAAAAGCAAAAAAACCTTTATAGAAAACGCTTATACGTTTCTTCTCATAGCCCTTGGGCTTTCTATTATGATTTCTTCTAAAAACCTTATAGTTATATTGTCAGGTTTGGAGCTTGCTTCTATATCTATGTATATATTGGTGGGCATGCTAAAAGACGATTATATATCAAAAGAGGCATCTTTTAAATATCTGGTCTTGGGTAGTATGGCTACGGCGTTTTTTGCTCTTGGAAGCGCTTTTTATATAGGGGCTACATCTCGGGCTGATATTATAAGCGTATCCGTTAACCACAACGATGCTTTTGCCCTTGCTTCTTTGTTTTTATTTACGGCTTTTGCCCTTAAAGTATCTGCTGCTCCTTTTCATTTTTGGACACCAGACGCTTACGACGGGGCGCCTACTACCACCACCGCTTTTATATCCACCGTACCAAAAATAGGCTTTTATGCTGTTTTATTTGTATTGGCTAGTTATTTATTCCCAGTTATAAACAACTTTAGCTTTATAGTGGGTATTGTGGGTATTGTATCTATGTTTTGGGGAAACTTGGTGGCTTACGCTCAGAACTCCGTCAAAAGAATGCTTGCGTATTCATCCATAGGTCATGCTGGATACTTTTTGATAGGGCTTTCAAAATACAACTATCTTACCGTAAGCTCTACTATTTTTTATGTTATAGTTTACGCTTTTGCCACGGCAGGGGCTTTCTTGATACTTTCAATCCTTGAAAAAGATCAAAATTGGTCTCATGATATAAACAACTATAGAGCTCTTTACAAGAAAAGCCCATTTTTGGCTACATCGCTGGCTCTGTTTTTGTTTGCTTTGATAGGCATACCTCCTTTTGCCACATTTGTAGGTAAGCTTGGTATATTTTTGGGGCTTATAAACTCAAACGCTTGGTTTTTTGCTATTTTATTTATAATAGGAAGTGTCATAGCCGCTGGATACTATCTTAGGATCGTAGTTTATATGTTTTTTAAAGAATCTTCTTATGAAGAAGATGTTAAGCTCCCTCTTAGTATTTTTGATAGACTTGGTATAAGCATTTTCTTGTTTGTGGTGTTTTTCTTTGGGATATTTCCAAATGTGTTATTTAACTTACTTTTAAAGGATATGTTCTATGGGTAGTGTGGTAGTGTTATCTGCTCCATCTGGTACCGGTAAAACAACGGTGTCTTTTAGGCTTTTAGAAGAATTGTCGTCTTTAAAAAGAGTCATCACTATAACCACAAGAGAAAAAAGGCCAAACGAAAAAGACGGTGTAGATTATATCTTTGTATCTCAAGGCGAGTTTGAAAATATGATAAAAGCCGGGGAGTTTGTAGAATATGCAAACGTATACGGAAATTATTACGGCACACCTATAAAAGGCATCAAAGAGCTTATTGACAAAGGGTTTGATGCTCTTCTTGTGATAGATATCCAAGGGGCGAAAGCCATAAAAAAGGTTTTTCCATGTTCTCTTTTGATATTTTTAATGCCCCCTTCTTTGGAAGAGCTTTACAGCAGGTTTAAAGGTAGGGGTTTTGAAGATCAAAACGCACTAAAGCGTATCGAGGCTGCAAAAAAAGAGATAGCCTGTGCTAAGTATTTTGATTTTATCGTGGTGAATAGATACATAGATGAGACTGTCCATATGATTAAATCCATTATATTTTGCAATAAAGCAAGAAAGGAGTATTTTTTGGAGCACAAATCCCATGTAGAAAATGATATAATAGATATTTTAAAAGGAGGTAAGTGTGATGTCTTCGAGACCTAAAATTCATGAGGCTTTAAAAAAAGTAAACAGCAAATATGAGCTTGTGCACGCTGCCATAAAATATACCGAAAAGCTTATGCAAGATGATGATAGTGCTTTTATAAGAGGAAGAAGAGAGCTTATCAAAAAAACCTTTTTTGCCATAAACAGGCTTGCAGATAACGATGTGGAGATTAGGATCATAGAAGAACCTCAAAATCAATGAAAAAATACATAGACAATATCTTATATGAAAAGCTCAAAAACGATGCCAACATATATATAAGAAAAAGACCCGATGTAGAATCCGTTTCCATCCAAGTTTGGTTTAGTGTGGGTTCATCTTATGAGGATTACAAAGAAAAAGGTATCGCTCATTTTCTTGAACACATGCTATTTAACGGCTCCGAAAGGTATGATTACGGAGAATTGGACGAACTCATAGAAGGCCTTGGAGGTCAAATAAACGCTGCCACTTCAAAAGATTTTACCTATTATTACATAAACATATCAAACAAATATCTAAAACAAGCGGCCGATATACTTGAAAGCCTCACCTTAAGAGCCAAATTAGAAGAGAGTATGATCCAAAAGGAAAAACCCATTGTCTTAGAAGAGTTAAAAAGAGGCCTTGACAATCCAATAAATAGATTTTTTGAGCGTTTTGATAGGCTTTTTTACAAAGTATCAAACTATATGTATCCAATTATTGGTTATGAAGAGACTATAAAAAACTTTAACAAAGATATGCTTCTTGATTTTTACAACTCATACTACCAACCTCTAAATATGACCCTAAGTGTTTCTGGTAACCTTTCAGACCAAGATATAAGTTTTATATACGAACTATTTTCTCAAAAGCCCAAAAACAACATTAGACCATCTATCTACGTACCAGAACCACCAAAAAAGTTTGTAAGAACTGAACTGATAGAAGACTCTATGATAGATAGAACATACTATGCAATAGGTTTTGATGCTCCAAATATAGGCGAGAAAATATACTATCCTTTTGTGGTGCTTGATCAAATCCTTTCGGGTGGCAAAACATCTTTGTTTTACACAGAACTAAAAGAAAAGGGTATAGTTTACAACTTTTCTTGTCAAGATGGAGCTCACAAGCAAGACAACAACTACACAATTTTTGCAATAACAGACTACGACAAAGTAGATACTTTTAAAAATAAAGTGTTTGAGCTTTTAGAAAACGTATCTCATTTAAAAGATGAAGACATACAAAAAGCTAAAAATAAAATCTTAAACCAAGAGGATTTTGTATTGGAAAACCCAGAATCTGAAGCTGATCTTATGGGGTTTTCTTCTGCGGTGGTAAAGGATATAAGTTATTTTAAATATTTTAAAAGCAACATAGACAACGTAGACAAAAACGATATATTAAGACTTTTAGATAAGTATTTCAAAGATGATATTTACGTTGAACTTATTATGCGTCCTAAGGAGAGTTTATGAAAGTCATATCTTACGGTGCTGCTAAAACGGTAACTGGTAGTGCTCATATGCTTATATTGGATGATAAGAAGATACTTATAGACTGTGGACTTTTTCAAGGGG
>Ga0080003_1000340_pt1 | contig 31992 bp, 29 predicted proteins | sample JossMetagenome_FD_69206 | JGI IMG/M metagenome (GOLD analysis project Ga0080003, IMG submission 69206) | Hot spring microbial communities from Joseph's Coat, Yellowstone National Park, USA - JC2_E (SPADES assembly) (version 2) | ecosystem: Environmental > Aquatic > Thermal springs > Hot (42-90C)...
ATTAGGTTAAAGTTATAGAGTTTTCTAGGCTGAACAATATAAGATTCGTCAAAGAGGGAAGAAGTATTATGTTTACTCCATAGAGAAGGACTCAAAGGGTAACGTAAGATAGCATTACATTGGCCCTTAGATAAGATAATAGAAACTTATCTTAATGTGGGTCTGGGAGCGCTTACCAGACCCTTATGGGCCCGGAGGGATTTGAACCCTCGACCACTCGGTCTCTCACCGAGGCTATGAGCCGAGCGCTCTACCTAGCTGAGCTACGGGCCCACTATTTTCTTTTTAATAAACAATCCTTTTTAAGACTTACGAAAAAAATTACGTACCATATTTCCATTGCTTCATATACTCCTTTTGTTCTTCTGTCAGTTGCTCTATTTCTATTCCCATTCCTTTTAATTTCAGTAGTGCAACTTTCTCATCTATTTCTTGAGGAACATTGTATACTTTTATCTCAAGTTTATCTCTATTATTATAAATATATTCTACTGAAAGTGCTTGATTTGAGAAGCTTAAATCCATTACTTCGCTTGGATGGCCTTCGGCTGCGGCAAGGTTAACCAATCTACCATCTGCTAGTAAATACACTTTGTTACCGTTAGGTAATTCGTACTCATCTAAGTAAGGTCTTATGTTCCTAACAGATTTTGCAATTTCTTTTAAGCCTTTAACATCTATTTCAACGTTAAAATGACCGGCATTAGCTAATACTGCTCCATTCTTCATTTTTAATATATGTTCTTTGCTAATTACATTTATATTGCCAGTAGCTGTAACAAATATTTCTCCTACTTCCGCTGCTTTGCTCATTGGCATTACATCGAATCCATCCATTACTGCCTCTAATGCTCTTAAAGGTGAGGCTTCAACGACTATGACTCGGGCTCCCATACCCCTTAACCTGGTAGCTATTCCTCTTCCTACCCAGCCATAGCCTACAACTACTGCGACTTTTCCTGCAATTAATATATTTGTAGCTCTTAGAATTCCGTCTATTGCGCTTTGCCCTGTTCCGATCCTATTATCAAACAGATACTTTGTAAATGCATTATTTACAGCAATAACTGGATATTTTAATACTTTAGATTCCTCCATAGCCTTTAATCTAATAACTCCGGTGGTTGTTTCCTCCGTACCTCCTATTATCTTTAGAGACTGGCATTTTTCATGAATATAAGCATGTAAGTCACCTCCATCGTCCATTACAATGTTAGGTTCATATTTCAATATTTCTTTTATATTTGAATAATAATCTTCTTCGCTTTCTCCTTTCCAAGCAAAAACTTTTATCCCATCTTCAACTAGTGCGGCCGCAACGTCGTCTTGAGTGGATAACGGATTACTTCCTGCAAGCGCGACTTCTGCTCCAGCCTCTTTTAATGTTCTTACAAGTGCAGCTGTCTCTTTAGTTACGTGAAGTACGGCTGAAATTCTTACTCCCTTGAGGCTTTGTCTTTCCTTTAGCTCTTTTCTTACGCTCATTAATGCAGGCATATGCATTTCTGCCCATTCTATTTGTTTTCTGCCTTGTTCAGCGAGTTTTATGTCCTTGATTTTATAGTCCATATGAGAAAATCTTGTTTTACGTAAAAAAGTTAAGTGATATCGAACGTGAAAGAACAATAAGTTTAAAGTCTATAATCTTAACTCTCTCTAGATCTGAATGTTTAAGGATAACGATTTCGTGTATATAGATTATGTTAGTAAAATTAAAGATACAGGAGAAGTAATTGATACAACAATAGAGGAGGAAGCAAAAAAGGCAAACATTTATGATCCAGAGAAGAAATACAAACCACTCCTAGTAATAATAGGAGAGCACAGAGTTTTAGAAGGATTGGAAGAGGCATTAAGGAACTTTAATGAAGGAGAGCAAAAGGAGATAGAAATTCCTCCGTCAAAGGCTTATGGAGAAAGAGATCCTTCAAAGGTTAAATTAGTATCTTTAGGAGAATTAAAGAGACAAGGTATTAATCCTAGGCCTAACATGGTAATAAGATTAGCAGAAGGTGGATATGCCACAGTAAAAAGTGTAAGCGGAGGAAGAGTAATACTTGATTTGAATCATCCATATGCTGGAAAGACTATAATTTACAATGTGAAGGTAGTTAAAGTACTTAAGGACGAGAAGGAAAAAATTCAAGCATTAGTTGAAAGGTGGTTTGGTGAAAATAATAAAATGACATTTGAGCTTACAGAAGATAAGAAGAGCGTAAAATTCGAAGTCCCAAAGGATTACTTTCTGTTAGAAGATTTACAGACCAGAAAGTACGTCTTAGCTAAAGACATCATAACTTTCGTGCTTCCCGAAAGTGTAGTAAGCTTTGTAGAGAACTATAATAAGGAGACTTTTAAGTAATAACTCCAGTGTTTCTTGCAACTTTTTCAGCAGACGCCCAGGTCAATCCTCTATCTCCAAGTATAGTATATCTTTCTGGGCGAATAGTGTGAGCAATAGTTAATGCCTTTATTATTATTTCATTTGGTACCCCTAATTGCTTTGCAGTAACTGGTGCACCTATTCTAATTAACGCTTTTCTTATTTCTTTCCATTTTATGCCATGAATATATGCCATCATTATTGTGCCTACTCCTACTAATTCGCCATGAAGTGGTCCTTCTGGATAAAGCATCTCTACTGCATGGGCAAATAAATGCTCTGAACCACTTGCGGGTCTTGTACTTCCGGCCATACCCATCGCTACTCCACTGCTTATTAATGCTTCTACTAAAAGCCTTACACCATATTTAAGGTCTTTATTTATAATCTTAGTACAGTTTAACGCGTGCCTAGCCGAGAGTAAAGCTAAAGAGGCAGTATAATCGCCATAATATTCCCCTCTTAATTTAGCAGCAAGTCTCCAATCTCTTACTGCAACTATTTTTCCTACAGTATCTCCTATGCCAGCGTTAATTAGCCTCCTAGGTGCAGAGCTTAGCACGTCAATATCTGCTATTATTGCTGTAGGTTCTTTAGCTTTCATCGATATAGGTTTTCCTAGACCTTTTATTGCAGCAAAAGGTGATGTAATGCCATCATGGGAAGGAGCAGTTGGTATACTCACAAACCTTTTATTTAATTCAAATGCTGAGAATTTCGCTACATCTATTGCTTTTCCTCCGCCAACTCCCAATATTACGTTACTCTCATGTTTTTTAGCAAATTCCTCAACTTTTCTAACTTCATCAAGGTTTGCTTCTTGAACTTCTATTACATCAGCAGGTATTTTATCTAGTATTTTACTAACTATTAGCCTTCTTACGTTACTGCCCGTAACTATGAGGAAAGGACCAGTAAGTCCTAACTCAGAGAAGTATTCGTCTATTCGAGATATTATCCCGTTACCGATAAAAATTCTTTCTGGTAAGCTGATTATATGCTCTCGCATTTCCATATGGTAATGTAAAGTTTTAAATATTAAAAAGTGAGTATGTTAGTTGTTAGTCTCCTTCTTGGTGAGTTAAGTGACAAGTAGACTTGAAATTTTAGGTGCAATATATAGTGGAATTCCAAAAGACGCAGGAATAACTAGAATAGAGTTTGAAGGACCAGAAATAGCCGTATATGTAAAAAATCCAAATTTTCTAACTAATGGTGGTGATATTATAAAGAAAATAGCTAAAGAAATAAAGAAAAGAATTGTTGTAAAGGCCGATAAAAGCGTGAGGAAAGATGAAAAGGAGGCAATAGAAATAATAAAAAACATTGTACCGAAAGAAGCAGAAATAACTGACATAAAGTTCGACGAAGACTTAGGAGAAGTATTAATAAAAGCTAAGAAACCTGGATTAGTAATAGGAAAAGGAGGTTTAATACAACAAAGAATATTCCTTGAAACTTTCTGGAAACCAGAAATAATTAGAGAGCCACCAATAAAATCTAAGACTATAGAAAATGTCATAACTCACATATATAATGAAACAGAATATAGAGCGAAAATCTTGAAGACTTTTGGAGATAGAATACATAGAGAAGTATTATTTAAAGATAGATATGTTAGAATTACAGCATTAGGCGCTTTTCAAGAAATAGGCAGATCAGCAATATTAGTAGAGACTCCAGAGAGTAGAGTTTTACTTGATACTGGAGTAAATCCAAGCGTTAATTTCGGAGAAAGGATGTTTCCTAAATTAGATATAGACCAGCTTAGATTAGAAGACTTAGACGCTGTAGTAATAACTCATGCACATTTAGATCACTGCGGTATGGTTCCCTACCTATTTAAGTACGGATATGAAGGTCCGGTTTATACAACTCCGCCAACTAGGGATGTTATGGCTTTAATGCAATTAGACTTATTGGACGTTGCAGAGAAAGACGGAAGACCTTTACCTTACAGTGCAAAAGAAGTGAGAAAAGAGCTTCTTCATACAATAACATTGGATTACGAGGAAGTTACTGACATTGCACCAGATATAAGGTTAACATTCTATAATGCTGGGCACATTTTAGGCTCAGCGATGGTTCATTTACATATAGGCGAAGGAACTCATAACATTGTATACACTGGAGACTTCAAGTATGCAAAAACTAGGCTATTAGATAGGGCTACTAGCGAATTCCCTAAGGTTGATACACTGATTATGGAGACAACTTACGGTGCTCAAGAGCAAACTAATAGGGAGGAATCTGAAAAACAACTGATAGATATTATAAATAATACAATAAACAAAGGAGGCAAAGTCCTTATTCCAGTCTTAGCAGTAGGAAGAGGTCAAGAAATGATGCTAGTAATAAATAATGCATTAAAGAACAAATTAATACCAGAAGTTCCAGTATATGTGACTGGATTATTCGACGAGGTGACTGCAATACATACTGCTTATCCAGAGTGGTTAAGTAGAGAAGTTAGAGATGCAATACTTTATAGAGATGAGAATCCGTTCGTTTCGGATCAATTTAAGAGGATAGAAGGATATAGGGAAGATATTGCACAAGGAGAACCTTCCATTATTTTAGCAACATCTGGTATGCTTAACGGTGGACCTGCAGTGGAGTTCTTTAAAGCTATGGCTCCAGATTCAAAGAATTCCATAGTATTTGTAAGCTATCAGGCGGAAGGAACTTTGGGTAGAAAAGTAAGGGATGGGGCAAAAGAAGTACAAATAATCGGAAGAGATGGAAGAGTAGAAAACATACAAATTAATATGGAGGTAAAAGTAGTTGACGGTTTCTCAGGACACTCAGATAGGAGACAACTACTAAAGTTCTTACACGACTTAACTCCTAAGCCTAAAAACATTATTCTAGATCATGGAGAATATAATTCAATGATGGCCTTTAAGAGACTTATAGATAATCCTAAAGAGAAGGAAAGACTTGGGATTAAAGGAGCAAACATCTACACTCCTGCAATACTCGATAGCTTAAGAGTCGTATAAGATGTTGCAAGACGGATTTAATTTTTTAAACCAAAATAGCCTTTAATATCTTGTAAAGGGGCCCGTCGTCTAGCCTGGATAGGACGCTGCCCTGACGCGGCAGTAATCCTGGGTTCAAATCCCAGCGGGCCCACTTTGAGGTTATATTATCTTTCATTCATTGTATTTGTAAATTCAACTCAATATAGCAATAGACGTTAAATATGCAGCGCAGAATCAGACGAGGTTACTAAGAATTACCTTTTTATGTTCCTAGTTTCTATTATAACTGAAAATATTCCACTAATTATTATTAATATTCCGCCTAATAATGATATTAAAGTCGGTATTTGATGTAAAAATATAAATGCAAATAACATTGCGAATACTGGATCTAGATAGCTTAGAATTGATGATAATTGAACACTTATTTTAGTAAGTGCATCATACCATAGGAACAAGGCTAATAAAGTATTTACTAACGCGGCTATGGTAACTATTACTATATTATTTAACGTTAAATTGAATCTTAGTATTAAAAGGAAAGGCGAAGTGATTATCGTAGATATTATCGTCTGATAAAATACTAGCTCTTTAGAATTTACTATTCCAGTAGCCATTTTGCTAGCAACAGCTAGGAGTCCATAAAAAATTCCGCTAGCTAATGCAATTAAGGCGCCAATACTAATATTAAGTGTTGTTGGATTAATTATTATGAAAATTCCAGTAAAGGCAATTATTATGGAGATATATCTATTTATGCCTATTCTTTCTCCTAGAAAATGCATGATAAGGATTGCGAATATTGGACCAGAGTAATAAAGCAAAATAGCCTCTGATACTTGAATAATTGACACAGCATAGAATAACAAAATCCAATTCAGTGCTAAAAATATTCCAGACAAAAAGACATATTTGTTAATAAGGTTACGCAAGTTTACCCTTTTTCTAATTACTGGTATAAGAAATATGCTTGTAATAAACACTCTAAAGAATACAAAGACTGGCGATGGTAAATCAGAAAATATGGCAAGAATTGGAATACTTCCCCATATAGCGGTAGTTATTATCATCTCTAAAACTCCAAAATTTTTTCCTTTCATTTTTTACACCTTAACGAAAACTAGAACGTGAGTTCCACTTCCCATCTTTCCTTCTCCGGTAGAGTAAACCTTGTAATGAGAAACTAGTTTTAAACCCAGTGTTGAAGCCTTTGAAACAAACTTCTTTACTGAGGTCTTTTTCTCTTCTATATAAGCAATTCCAAGCATTAGGGATGTTAATTCTAAATAATAAAAGTTAAGAAAGGCTTTTTCAATATCTTTAGTAGTTACCTCATCTTTAATTTCATTCATGATTTCCAAATATGTTTTAGATAGTATACTTAGCGAGAGGTCAAGATTTTTAGCTGTATGATAAGATGAGAGGAGACTATCTCTAAACTTAGGTAATTGTATGTCTAATAAATATCCTAAATGATGCCTTATTACATTTATTTTCCTCTCTTTTTCCGTGGAGTAATCTTTTATGAACTCATCTGATATTATTAGAATTCCTTTCTTTCTAAGTTTTTCTGTAACTATTTCAAGAAAATTATCTATATGGTGAGAAGATCCAAAAGATACAATAGCCTCAGAATCATTGGGTATTGAATCAATTACATTAAATGGCGACAATTCCTTGAAAAATCGAGAATTTTCGATACAAGTTATATTTAAATCGGGTATAATTTCCTTTAATATTCTCTCATGATACGCAGGGCCGCAGCCTATACTAACAATATTTCTAATTTTTCTTTTCTCTAATTCGTAGGCAACATATACTGCTTGTTCGGCATAGCCTGGATGAAGAGGTTCATAAATATAGTATCTTAAAACGTCTATATTACGTTCAAAATCTGTAGTTTTAGTTATTTCGGAATTACTTACTTTATTCATTGATTCAAAAACAGCTTTAGGTAATGTTAAGTTATCACGTAACGTTTTAAATTCAGCAGAAAGTATATCAAATACTAATCGAGTATCGTCGATTATGCTATAATTGCTTATTGCCGAAATAGCATTAGCTAATGTTTCATTTCCTATTCTTTCATAATCTTCAATTAAATCTCTATATTTTTCTATTTTTATATTCTTATTATTAATATAAATTTTTCTATTAAGATTATTAGCATTTTGTTGGTAATATATCATTGTAACTATTGCTTCAGCATCACCACCTAGGGCTATATAAACGTGATCTATTCCGCCGTAGAACTTAGTAACTCTTCCTTCCCAGATAAACCTTGGGCTTTCAACTGGTCCAACTATCATGGCACCTTTAATTACATGAACTATTTCAATCGGGGCTGTCTTGTGCGCTTCAGAACGTTTAACAACATTAGAGATTAATTTAATTATATAAACTTCCCTATTACCTTCTCGTTCTATTAAACGAACCTCAGATCCTTCATCCTTTATTACGATATCATATGTTATGAGTTCGCTAAATGGAACTCCTAAGGCATTTGCTATACTCCAGAGTGTAGAAATTGTTGGGCTTATCTTATTATTCTCTATCTCCCATAATGTGGACTTCGAAATTCCAGATAGTTTAGCAAGTTGAGATATACTTAATCCTTTCTTTTCTCTGAGCTCTGTTATTCTTTTGCCTACTAAGTACTCCATATTTAAGGTTTTATATTTAGAACCTTAAAAAGCTAACTTTTTAGAATATGATTGCAAATTAATGTACGAGAATGTTTTATATTTAGATCAATTAAACCTAAACTTAGGAAAGCAAGAGAATAGCGTAAATTTAAGGGAATTTTTATTTAAGAAAATGTAAATATATACTAATACTTTTAATTTCTAATATAATATGTATTGCTATCTATAAGAACTAAGAATAACCAAATTCTATCAAGTGTAATACTTGTGCTCTAACTTTATTCTCAGTCTAGAATTAAATATCATATATTAATGTATTAGATTTGAAGTCTAATAAAAAGATATTTAACATAATAATAATAAATAATGGAAAATTATGATAAAATTAACTTTAGTCTATTAGTACTTATCAATGGCCTCATATTGTTAGAACTTCATAGCCTTCTTTTATTTTTTGCAAAACGTAAAGACCTCCTACTGGCGCAAATTCGTCTACTAATCCATCTTCAATATCTTCTTTTTGCAAACCTACATTGGCCATAGCTACTTCGCATGCTACTATTTTAATACCAGCTTTCTTTGCTTCTTTTATTGCTTCTAACACGGGCTTAAACATTACTTGCCTCTTGTTTAAAGTTTCTACTGCAGGCGTAAGAAAGATAAGTTCTACGGTAAGTTGCGGATCTGCAGTTTTCATTTTAGTTGCCATGCCAATGTTTGCTAATAATTTAGCAAAATTTTCTCTTCCGGTCATGAATACGAACAATACTTTATCATTCATAAGTGAATCAGCGTATTTTCATTTAAAAAGATATTATCATAATAAATATAATTGTGTATAAACTATAAAAAAGTCCTATCAATCAAATATTATAATTTCACATCCTTATGAGAACAGAAGAGTCGTATTGTGGATCAATATTTACATTTATAATCCTAAGTTTATTATCTCCTTCATTATTATTCAACGCTTCTTTTAATTCTGCAGTAGAATTTACGTCAATTGCACCTAAGAATTTTAAATCTATGTTAATCGATGACCAGCTTCTTTTTATTGTAGGTGCATCAGAGGCTGTAGTATCAAGGTATGTGGAAGCTTTGTCATTAAATATTATTAATGTTCCTTTAGCTTCATCTTTCTTTGATTGTAATAATCCTAAGTTTCTAGTAATTGAAGGTAAGTCTGTTACTCCTAAAGCGTTTTTATCCTTAGATTGTATAACTCCCGCTATTCCTATACCTTTGGAAATAATACTTTCTGAAGTGAACCACACTGGTTTCTCAACAGGATACCTTATCATGTCGAAAGTCACTGCAGACAAGTCTACAAAGATTTTACTAAACTTGAAGTCCATTAGCGTCTTAACTACATCCCAAGGCCATAATCCGCTATGAGCTCTTAATTCTGGTTCCTTTTTAGATCTAAGTATTTCGTACCTAATACCTCTATCAATTTTATCTTTAATCTTCTGCTTTAGTAATACGAGTAGCTCTTTTAGAAATAGACCAGTGTCTGCCACTATGGGTAAATGGGGCATTATTACTTTTCCTATATCTTCGCCATCAATGTTATTATGCATTGTAAATCCCTTGAATTTCATTGACCACCCTCCTGTAGACAATTGAGTTAATCTAGTACCTAAGAAAAGTATTGAATCGGCTTCTGCCAGAAGCTTATTGCCTATATCAGTCCCTATTATACCTAATCCTTCGCCTGCAAAAAGTTGGTGAGATGCTGGAAAACTTCCTTTGCCTTTTATTGTAGTAATTACTGGTGCATCAAGTAGTTCTGCAAGCTCTATTAATTCGTTATAAGCCCCGCTAGTTATAACACCATATCCAGAGACTATTACTGGAAGCTTAGAGTTTGATAAAACCTCTGCTACTTTTGCTACAGTATTCTTATCTGGTGTTCTCTTTTCAGGCTTTTGTTCTGCAGGAGACAGTGGGTAAGCCTTCATCTTGAAAAGATCTTCTGCTATTTCAACGAAGGCTGGCCTTGGTCTATTGCTTAAAGCCTCTTTATTTGCCTTCTCTACAGTTACCGTTATTTCCTCGATACTTATTGCTCTTTCTCTCAATTTGGTAATTGGAGCTAAGGTAGAGCTTAGATCATCTGGAGTTCTTAATTCTCCTATTCTAGCTCTACCTACGTCTCTATATGATCTTAAACTACCTATAATTAAAAGAGGAACTGAATCAGCGTAAGCTTGTGCTATTACATCGATTCCGTTAAGTATTTCTGTGCCAGGGATCTGAATTACCACTCCTGCAGTATTATTTTCCATTGCATAAGTTTCTGCTAAAAGTAACGCGTCTCTTGAATTTAATGAAATATCTTGCTCTATTTCGTATTCTTTCAGCCTTTCTCTTAAATTTTCGGGAAGACTAACTGTAGTAAATACTTTTTTTGTACCTATTTCTTTTAAAACGTAAGCTAAAGCTTCGTCTCCAGTCATTTCTTTTCCTACAGTTTCTTCCTTTCTTTTAGGTGTACTCAAATAATCACCAGAAAATTAACGGTGTTTAAAAAATTTAAATTTAAGATTAAGGTCATTGTAGCCACAGGGTAGGATAAGTTAAAAATATAGAAGATTTTGCTATCATAAGCTTGTGAGCTAATTGATAAGTTTTAACTCAGTTGGAGAAGTCTTAGAAGAATTGAAAAAAATATCAGATTTTGTAATAATAGGAGATACAATAGTAGACCTACTTTTAAAGAGAAAGGGAACTGAAAGCGATGTAGATATTTTCCCTACTGAAATAAGCGCTATAGCTGAAGGAGAAAAATATAGGGAATTGGCAGAAGAGAAAAATTGGGATTTTGGTTCAACGCCTATAGATACACCTAGAATAATAGTTCCAGTAGAAGAAGGGCAGTTACAAATTGATATTTATGATAACATTCAGGATTTCTTTGTACCGCAAGAGATCTTGAATAGTGCTGAGGAAATGAAAATCGGAAAATCCACATTTAAGGTAATAAGACTTGAAGATTACATATTGTTAAAAGTTAATGCTTATAGAGAAGAAGACGAGGATGAGCTGAAAGGCATTCTATATTATATAGCTGAAGGAAAATTAAAAATAAACAAGGATTACCTTGAAAAACATATAGAACTATTTGAAGAAAATGCTGATAGTATAAAAGAAAGACTTAAGGATATCGGTTTTAAGCTTTCTTAGCCGGTAGTTCTTTCTTTTTGATTCTTAAATTCCTACTATGGCATCTTCTGCATTTGGTAGCTCTTATTGAGTTTAAAGCACCGCAGTTTCTACAAACTTTTTTAATGAACACTCTTTCTTGGACTATTCTGAGCTTTTCAGGGTCGGTAATAGGCATTTATATAACCCGCTACTTATATATCTGACAAGATTCATAAATATTGCGGTAATAGTGGAGCGTGGATTTGGATGAAAATTCCCCTTGATTATTTATGCGTAAAAAGTGGTCTGCTTTGCAATAGATGCCAGAGTCTTGTAGATAGTGGAGAGGTAGACAGTTTTGAAGTAAAGGTAATGCAAGCTCTTTTAGAATTAGAGGAAACTCAATTTAAAGAATTGAAAGATTCAACATATTATAAGGCAATTAAGGTAAATGATCTTTTAATCCTTCTAGTTGGGAGTGGCCCATCTATGACAATACAAAAGTGGATAAAGGTTGCCAAAGCTCTACAAGATAAACTTCATATGAAAGTAAGGATAGTAGAAAAAACTAACAATATTAAGAATAGTGCAATACAATTACTTTCACCTGCAAGAGTTTTAGGAGTTAATACAGTATGGTTGCCCGACGGTTCTGTTCAATACGTGATAAGAGTTTCAAAAAGCGAAAGGAAATTATTGCCTGCTGACTCTAACATCTTAGAATCAGCTTTATCAAAGATTCATGATACAAGAGTTAAGATAAGGGTTGAGTAAATGCTTAAGTCCGATTTTGTAGCAGAAATATCTCCAGAGCAAGATGGGAAAGAAGTTACAGTGGCAGGCTGGGTTCACACTATAAGAGATCTAGGAGGAAAGAAATTTATATTACTTAGAGATAGGTCAGGCTTAGGTCAAATAGTTATTGATAAAAGTAATACGAAAGCTTTTGAATTAAGTAAAGATTTAACTCAAGAATCAGTGATCTTAGTTAAAGGTGTAGTAAAAGCTGATAAGAGAGCTCCAAACGGAGTAGAAATACATGCAAATGAACTTGAAATTTTAAGTAAAGCAAAAGCTCCTCTTCCGTTGGACGTTTCTGGTAAAGTTAACGCAGATTTAGACACTAGACTTAGGGAAAGGCTATTGGATCTAAGAAGGTTGGAAATGGAAGCTGTGATAAAAATACAGTCTGAGGCTATAAGAGCCTTTAGAGAGTATCTATACTCGCAAAAATTTGTTGAAATTTTTACACCTAAGATAATTGCTACTGCGACTGAAGGGGGTGCACAGCTATTTCCAGTTATATATTTTGGCAAAGAGGCATTCTTAGCTCAAAGTCCACAGCTTTACAAGGAACTATTAGCAGGAACAATTGAAAGAGTGTTCGAAGTAGCTCCGGCGTGGAGAGCTGAAGAGTCTGATACTCCTTATCACTTATCAGAATTCTTAAGTGCAGATATTGAAGTAGCGTTTGCAGATTATAATGATATAATGAATATCGTTGAAAATACATTAGACTTTATGGTAAATAGAGTAAGGAGTAATTGTCAAAAAGAATTGAAAATACTCAATCATACTTTACCAGAAATTAAAAAACCTATTAAGAGAATAACCTATTCGGAAGCAATAGAGATATTGCAAAGCGCTGGAGTTAATATAAAATTTGGGGACGATATAGGAACACCAGAGCAAAGAATTCTCCACCAGAAATTAAATGAAGATTTATATTTCATAATTGATTGGCCTTCTACTGCTAGACCATTTTACACAAGAAGGAAAAGTAATAATCCTGAATTAAGCGAAAGCTTTGATTTAATTTATAGATGGGTTGAGATAGCCTCTGGAAGCAGTAGAAACTACAAGAGGGAAGTTCTAGAAGAAGAATTAAAGACTAGAGGGCTAAATATAGCAAGTTTTGAGTTCTTCTTAAAATGGTTTGACTATGGAATGCCTCCTCATGCCGGTGTGGGAATAGGAGTACAAAGACTAATGATGCTTTTCACTGGATTACAAAACGTAAAAGAGATCTCGTTATTCCCAAGGGATAAGAAAAGACTTGTTCCTTAGGTTATTTTTCTTGCATCTATATTTAATAGTTCCACTAGAAAAACTGTAGCATACATTCCCCTATCTAATGCAAAAGATATTTCGTTATTTTTTTCATCAGCTTTTAGGTTTCTTACTTCCGTAAACGCTTTTCTAACCAGTTGAGGCTTATTTATTTTCAACTCTTTTATCTTAAAATTACTTGGATCTATTCCTTCTTCATCATAAATTTCTTTACATATTTCGTCACATTTGCGTATATCAGAATATATACCTAGAATAGAATTTCTTTCTATATCATTCATTTTTCTAGATAAAAGCTTGTTAAACAAATAACTTTGATACGCTTCAACATAAAAACTTAGAGGAATAAACGAGTTTTTTAATGCTAAAAAGAAATTGTTATTCTTGATAAGATTCTTCAGAAGTACTCTTTCCTGTTTAAACTTACTTGGCGTGAAACTTAATGCTTCTTTGTAATTTCCTTCCATTATCATTTTCCTTATATCTTTCATTAAGTCTGACTCTGAGTAAAAAGGGTAAGCTAATATAGACATTACTGCATTATACCAGTCCTTCTTGACAATATAATAACCTATAACATGAGTCATAGGTCTCCTAGTTCCAAACCTTTGATAGCCTACAAAGGCTGGGATAAAAGTATCTTTATTAATTACCTTAATTCTTTCGATTACTTCATCAAATTTAGAGGTTACAAGTTTTATTCTGAAGATATTGCCTGTATGATTGAACTTTTGATTTGAATATCCAAGAAATTTTAGCTTAATTCCGTTACTTTCAAATTCTTGTACAGTAGATGAAGAGTCTGTGTAAACTATTTGGGACGTGATTGCATTAGTATCTTTTATTCCTATGTAGTTGACTTTTCTCTTTAGAATTTTAGTTAATTCATATATTGCAGTAAAATGATCAACATTGGTTTTCTCTAGAAGATATACTGCGTATTTCCCAGATTTTTCTCCTTTCCATTCAACGCATGGTTTGTAGTTTATTTCTTCTATTACTCTAAAACCTTCCGGTCTAGGTATTTCTGCGTCAATTGTAGGCCATTCGTGTAAATGTCTTTCAATTCCTATTGCAATATCTATGGAATTTATAGTAATTTTAGATCACCGGTTATTGAATCTATTAAGGAGTCCTCACAAGGACCTATACCCGCACAAGTTATAGTCCCAGGTTCAACTTGAGTTTTTCCTGCATCCTGGATTATAGTTACTGGTAAATTTTTTTGCCTGGCAAGTTCTGCTCTCTTCAGTAGCTCCTCAAGATTTTCGACTTTTACAACTATCTTGGGCTGACCTTCGTTTATCCATTCCTCAAGGCAAGATTTCCAGATATTATTATTAGAATTTAAAATATCTAAAACTAGAGAAACTGCTGCATGAGCAACCTGGGCAGCAATTTTACCTTTGCCCATTTTTATGTCATTCCGTACCATTACCACCATTTTCATAAATCCTAAGTAATCTGACACTTTTATAAACTCTCCAGAGTTGATATTTAGAGGGAAATAAAATTGTCAGTCAAGCTTAGTTTAAGAGAAGAAATAGAGCCTCCAGTTTGCAGTAGTTGTGGAAGAATTATACATCCTAGAGAGAGAGGAGTAGCATTTTATTGCCCGAATTGTGGTGAAGTCTTGATATTAAGGGATAAATACTGTAGATTACAGGGAGTAGAATATACTTGCCCTAAGTGCGGTTTTACTGGACCTTAAGAGGGGATTATAAAATGACAGATGTTTTGGTAGTACTAAAAGTATTTCCTGACAGTGATGAGGTTAATTTAGATAAGTTAGCAGAGGAAATATCTAAGAAACTTCCTCAAAATTATTCCATAGTAAGAAAAGAGACAGAGCCCATAGCTTTTGGTTTACAAGCTCTAGTTCTTTACGTTAAAATGCCAGAAGAGACTGAAGGAGGAACTGATACGCTTGAAGAAATTGCTTCTAATGTAGAAGGAGTAAGTCATGCCGAAGTAGTTGGAATAACGAGGCTCGGTTTTTAATAAGTTAATCTCTTTTATCTAGTTTTCCATATATTTTAGTGGAGATCATATTTGGCAACCAGTTCTTCTGCTGAAGAACCCAGGAAGCGTGAGCTTATATTAAAAGTTGTTGAAGCTAGACAAAAGGATGTAGGAAGAGGAAAAGTAAGGATAGACTTAGATTTGCTATCTCAAATCGATGTCAGTCCAGGGGACGTTGTAGAAATTGAAGGGCAAAGAAAAACAGCAGCAATTGCATGGCCATTATCCGCTGATGATTATACTGGAGAAAAAGATATAATAAGAATGGACGGAATAACAAGGAAAAACGCTGGAGTGTCCATAGGAGATAAAGTAATAGTAAGGAAAGCTACTGTAAAACCTGCAACGTCTGTAAAGCTAGCTCCATCTAACTTCTCTATTACCGTAGATCCAGGTTTTGTTGCATATGTTAAGAAAAAATTGAAAGAATTTCCATTAGTAGAAGGAGATACTGTGCTAATACCAGTACTCGGACAAGCTATACCATTTACTGTAATTCAAGTAAGGCCTGCAGGAATAGTAATGGTTACTGATGAGACTAGTATAAACATAAGCGATAAACCAGTTGAACAGACTAGGTATCCAAGAGTAACTTATGAAGATATAGGAGGATTAAAGAATATAATACAAAAAGTAAGGGAACTTGTAGAATTACCATTAAGACACCCAGAATTGTTCAAAAGGTTAGGAATAGAACCACCAAAGGGAGTATTGCTTTATGGTCCTCCAGGCACAGGAAAAACGTTGTTAGCCAAGGCTGTAGCAAATGAAACGGATGCGTATTTCACTTCAATTAACGGACCAGAAATAATGAGCAAGTTTTACGGTGAAAGCGAACAAAGACTAAGAGAAATATTTGAAGATGCTAAAAAGCATGCCCCGGCTATAATTTTCATAGATGAAATAGACGCAATAGCACCTAAGAGAGATGAAGTAATAGGAGAAGTAGAAAGAAGAGTAGTAGCGCAACTATTAACTTTAATGGATGGGTTAGAGAGTAGAGGCAATGTAATAGTAATTGCGGCAACTAATAGACCAAATGCAGTAGACCCTGCACTTAGAAGGCCAGGAAGATTTGATAGAGAAATAGAAATACCTTTACCAGATAAGCAGGGAAGATTAGAGATTCTTCAAATACATACTAGAAACATGCCATTAGCTAAAGATGTAGATCTAGAAAAATTAGCAGAAGTTACTCACGGATATACTGGTGCAGATTTGGCTGCGTTAGTAAGAGAAGCGGCAATGAATGCCCTAAGGAGATACTTACCAAAGATAGATATTACGTTAGATAAGATTCCACCAGAAATTTTAGAATCGATGGAAGTAAAGATGGAAGATTTCATGAACGCTCTAAAGGAGATAGTACCTAGTGGAATGAGAGAAATTTACATTGAAGTACCAGAGGTAAGATGGGACGATATTGGCGGGCTAGGAGATATAAAGGAAGAATTGAGGGAAGTTGCGGAATATCCGCTAAAGTTCCAAGAATACTATGAGATGACTGGAATTGAGCCACCTAAGGGAATCTTACTATTTGGCCCGCCTGGCACTGGAAAAACAATGTTAGCTAAGGCTGTGGCAACTGAAAGCGGAGCAAACTTCATTGCAGTAAGAGGTCCAGAAGTATTATCAAAATGGGTAGGAGAAAGCGAGAGAGCAATAAGAGAGATCTTTAGAAAAGCTAGAATGTACGCCCCAACAGTAATATTCTTCGATGAAATAGATGCAATAGCGCCCATGAGAGGAATGTCACCAGATACTGGCGTAACAGAAAGAATCGTTAATCAATTATTAGCAGAAATGGACGGAATAGAAAAACTTGATAATGTAGTAATAATTGCGGCAACTAATAGACCAGATATATTAGACCCTGCATTACTAAGACCAGGTAGATTTGAAAAATTAATATACGTACCACCACCGGATAAGCAGGCAAGGTATGAAATATTAAGAGTTCATACTAAGAAGGTAGTACTAGGAGAAGATGTTAATCTAGAAGAAATTGCAGAGAAGACTGATGGCTATACTGGTGCAGATTTGGCTGCGTTAGTAAGAGAAGCGGCAATGATAGCAATAAGAGAAGGTATGAAAACTTGTATAGATAAGGTAAGTAATCTATGTCCACCAACTGATACTGACTGTCGTGACGCTAAAATGAAAGAATGTATGAAAGGTTCTAGTGTTAAAATAGAAATGAGGCATTTCGAAGAGGCACTGAAGAAAGTAAAACCATCTGTATCTCAGGATATGATACAGTTCTATCAATCTTGGTTAGAGAAAGCTAGACAGCAATTACCAAGACAAGTGTTAAAGCCTTCGACATACGCGTGATCTACATGTGGAGGGAAGTTCCATTAACTCATATTATTTTAGAGAAACTTAGAAAATTGGAGGGACCCATAAAGGACGACGATCTGTATAATGATGTAAGGAAATCAGTAGACTATGAAGTTCCATTTGGAGATTTTTTGAGAGCTTTAATGTCATTGGAAATTAGGGGTTATATCTCAGTATCATTAATTAGGGAAAATTCTAGAATGATAACTTATATAGGTGATAAGGAATAGGAGTAGACCTTGCTGATTTGGTAAAAGAAATCAAAAGAGAAGTTCAGCTAAGTGAATTAAAAGGGAAGAAAGTAAGCATAGATGCTTATAACGCTATTTACCAGTTTTTGACTGCAATAAGACAGCCAGACGGTACTCCACTAATGGACTCACAAGGAAGAGTTACTAGTCATCTTAGTGGAATATTTTATAGAACAATAAGCCTTTTAGAAGAAGGAGTAATTCCAATTTATGTATTCGATGGAAAACCACCAGAACTTAAAGCTCAAGAATTAGAAAGAAGAAGAAAAATAAAGGAAGAAGCTGAGAAAAAATTGGAAAAAGCCAAAGAAGAAGGAGAAACAAAGGAATTAAAGAAGTATTCACAAATGGCAACTAGGTTAACTAATGACATGGCAGAAGAAGGTAAAAGACTTTTAGAGGCAATGGGAATTCCAGTAGTACAAGCTCCAAGTGAAGGAGAAGCCGAAGCTGCATATTTATGTAGTCAAGGATATACTTGGGCAGCGGCTAGTCAGGATTACGATTCTTTGCTTTTTGGTGCAAATAAATTAATTAGAAACTTAACATTAACTGGAAAGAGGAAATTACCTAAAAAAGACGTATATGTAGAAATTAAGCCAGAACTTATAGAACTTGAGGATTTGCTTAAAAAGTTCGGAATTACTAGAGAACAACTAGTTGATATAGGAATATTAATAGGAACTGATTATGACCCTGACGGAATAAAGGGAATAGGGCCAGTTACTGCTCTAAGAATAATAAAGAAATATGGAAATATAGAAAAAGCTGTAGAAAAAGGAGAATTACCGAAATACATTCTTGATCTTAATATTAATGAAATTAGATCTATCTTTCTTAATCCGCCAGTAGTTAAGCCTGAGAGCTCGTTAGATCTAAAAGAGCCTAATGAGGAAGAAATCAAGAAAATCCTCATAGATGAGCATAACTTTAGTGAGGATAGAGTAACTAATGGAATAGAAAGACTGATTAAAGCCGGTAAGGAAGCTAAAGGAGCTAGTAGGCAGAGCGGTTTAGATCAGTGGTTTTAGTAATTTAAATTGTTATTATAATTAGGTTTATATGTTAGGTATCCAATAATTTATAGTGTCAAACTTACCATACTTCCCAGTAATATTAGACCTAGAAAAGTTTAGAATCCTAGTAATTGGAGGAGGAAAAGTAGGAAGTAAAAGAGCATTAAAATTTCACAAGTACAGTAAAAATGTAACGGTTGTTAGTGAAAACTTTTCTGAAGACTTACTCAATTCTCCAATAGAAAAAATAAAAATGAATGCAGAAAATTTGCCTGAGGATTTCTTAAAGAGATTCGATATAATTGTCACTGCAACCAACAATAGGGAATTAAACTCTAAATTATGTAATTTGGCAAAGAAACTAGGAAAATTGTGTAATAATCCAACAAATCCAGAAGACTCAAACTTTATTGTACCAATTTTTTATTCTGATGAAAATTACGAAATTGCTGTAACTACTTATGGCAAATCTAGTCTTGTTTCAGAGTTTATACTTAATGAAATTCTTGATGGCCTTTCTCAGAAGAAAGATTTTGTAAACTTATTAACGAATGCTATGGCTAGAGTTAAGGAAATTGCTAAGAAAAAAATTAATGATCCGTCACTTAGGTTTGCATTGTATTATAAAATATTTTATGATAAGTTGTTTTCAGATTTTTTAATTAATGGAAAATATAATGAAGCAATAAATAGAGCGGAGGAGATAATGAATGAGTATATTAAATGAAATTGAAAATAGATATTTTGCAATTATATACACTTATAAGACAATTGGATTTGACAATTTATCTTCTCATTATCTAAGAGAGAACGAAATATCATTAATTCATAATATTGTCGGCTCGCAAATGGCTATAATACAAACTTGTAATAGAATAGAAATTTACTTATATTCTGAGGACTCCGATACTACAACTAAACTATTAAATTTTCTTGATCAAGTACATGGTAAGAAAATAAGTATTGATGCTACAATCCTTACTGGAAGTAAAGCTATAGAGCACTTATTTGAGGTAGCATCAGGAATAGATTCAATGGCAATAGGAGAATATGAAATATTAAGTCAAGTAAGACTTTCTTTGGAAAATGCAAAAAAATTACATATGATAGGAAAAGAATTGGAAATTTTATTTGAGAGAGCGATAAAAGTAGGAAGGAGAGTTAGACAACAGACAAACATCTCTAAAGGAAAAGTAGGTTTATATTCTATAGCTATAGAATTAGCAAAAACTAGAGTCGACCTAAAGACTGCAAATATAGCAGTAATAGGTGCAGGGCAAATAGGAAGTAGACTAATATCAATGCTAAACTCTGAGGGAGCCAAAAATGTTACTATTCTAAATAGAACTGTTGAAAAAGCTAAAGAATTAGCAGAGAAGTATGGTTATTCTTACTTAAGCTTAGACTTTTCAAAGCTTGACGGTTTTGATGTAATATTTTCTGCAATATTTTACCCTAGAGTTATAAGGATTGACAACAAGTTTATAATAGATTTATCGTCACCACCAATATTTCAAGGTAATGAAGTATATACTTTGAAGAATTTGCAACAAATATCTGAGGAAATAAGGAAAAAGAGATTAAGCGAATTGAGTAAAGCAAAAGATATTATAGAAGAAGGGATAAGGGACTTTATACTAGATTATGAGAATTTAAAGTATGATATGATTGTATCACAAATAATGAAAAATATAGAGGAAATCAGGCAAAATGAAGTAAAGAGAGCATTAAAAGAACTTAACGGTGATAACGCAGAAGAAGTACTTAATGCTATGACTAAGTCTATGGTAAAGAAAATGTTTTATCCATTGTTATCTAAAATTAAAGAAGCTGTAAGAAATAATGAGACAAACTACATTAACTTGATCTTGGAATTATTTAATAATGGCAAGCTTTCCGATAGTAAGACCAAGGAGATTGAGGAAAAACAAGTTAATAAGAGATATGATAGCAGAAACCAATCTAACTGAAAAAAATCTAATTTTACCAATTTTTATCAAGGAAGGCATTTTAGAAGAAGAAGAAATAAAGAGCATGCCAGGAGTATTTCGCTATCCTCCTAATGATAAATTAATAAAATTCGTAGAAAGCAGTTATGATAATGGAATAAGGAATGTTATACTCTTTGGAATTCCAAAATATAAGGATGATATTGCTTCCTCAGCTTACGATAAAAATGGAGTAATACAGACAAGCGTTAGACTACTTAAAGATACTTTTGGAGATAAACTAATTGTAATAACAGATGAGTGTACAGACGAGTATACTTCTCATGGCCATTGCGGAATAGTAAAGTACAATAGTAAAGGAGAATATTTTGTCGATAATGACGAAAGTTTAAAGATACATGCTAAAATAGCTCTTTCTCAAGCAGAAGCTGGTGCAGATATTATAGCTCCGTCAAGTATGATGGACGGAGTTGTAGGAGCTATTAGGAAGGCTCTGGATGAAAATGGTTATACAGATACGCTAATAATGTCATATAGCGTAAAATATGCTTCAACATTCTATTCTCCATTTAGAGATGCCGCATATTCAAAACCAGCATTTGGCGATAGAAAATCATATCAAATGGATCCTAGAAACGCATATGAAGCATTAAAGGAAGCTAAGCTCGACATAGAAGAAGGCGCAGATATATTAATGGTAAAGCCTGCACACACTTATTTAGACGTAATAAGATTAGTCAAAGATAATTTCCCTGACTATCCATTAGCAGCATATCATGTTAGTGGTGAGTATTCAATGATTAAAGCTGCAGCATTAAATGGATGGATAGATGAAAGGATTGCAGTATTAGAAATAACTACGGCAATAAGAAGAGCCGGAGCTGATTTAATACTTACATATTACGCTAACGACATTGCAAAGTGGCTTAAGGAGGGGTTACCATTTTGAGTAGTGAATTATGGAAAGAGGCTTTAAGGTATTTTCCAGGAGGAGTTAATAGTCCAGTTAGGGCAGCAGTAAAGCCTTATCCCTTTTATGTAAGCCAAGGAAAAGGGGCATACATCTATACTGAAGATGGAAATTCCTTAATTGATTACGTATTAGGTTATGGTCCTTTAATTTTAGGTCATGCAAATGAATATGTAAAAGAGAAAGTTATAGAACAAATAGAGAAAGGTTGGCTTTTCGGTATTCCGTCACGTGTAGAAATAGAACTCGCTAGAAAGATTTCTTTTCACATGCCTTCGATAGAAAAAATAAGATTTGTAAATAGCGGTACAGAAGCAACTATGAACGCAATAAGGTTAGCTAGAGGTTATACTAAAAGAGATAAGATATTGAAGTTTAACGGTAACTATCATGGAGCTCATGATTATGCATTAGTTGATGCAGGAAGTGCGGCAAGTGAATTCGGAGTTCCTAATTCTGAAGGTATACCGCAAGAAGTGTTAAAGACTGTAATTGTATGTGAATATAATGATTTACAATGCGTTGAAAAGAAGCTAAAAAATGAGGATGTTGCAGCGGTTATAGTGGAACCGGTTATGGGAAATATGGGAGTAATTCCGCCAGAAAAAGACTTCTTAAAAGGGTTAAGGGAAATCACCTCAACTTATAATACTCTGCTAATTTTCGATGAAGTAATAACTGGGTTTAGACTCTCAATGGGTGGTGCACAAGAATATTTTGGAGTTTCTGCTGATCTTACTACGTTAGGTAAGATAATAGGCGGCGGATTTCCTATAGGAGCGTTCGGTGGAAAAAGGGAAATTATGGATATGCTTACGCCTAGTGGTAAAGTGTTTAACGCTGGAACTTTCAATGCGAATCCTATATCCATGACTGCTGGTTTGGCCACATTAGAAGTTATGGAGAGAGAAAACGTTATTGAAAAAACAACATATGTAGCAGAAAAGGTTACGGAAGAACTTGAGAGAATAAAATATCCTCACGTTATAAACAGAGTGAAGAACATGTTCCAAATATTCTTCGGAGTTGAAAAAGTTAGCAATGCTACTGAAGCCAGAAGAGCAAAAAAGGAAGTCTATCTGAAATTCCAGGTAAACTTAATGAAAAACGGGGTTTACTTCCCACCAAGCCAATTTGAATCAGTGTTTACGTCATTGGCGCATTATGACGATAATGTAATCAGTGACACAGTTCTTGCTATCAAAAAATCAAGTGAGTTAAGTTGATTAGAATTGCTGCTAGAAATAGCCAACTTAGTCAAGTTCAAGTTAAGGTAGTTTCAGACTACTTAAATAAGCTTGGATATGAAACTGAATTTATTGGAGTAAAAACTAAGGCTGATTTGTTTGCTAATGAACCTTTGTATAAGCTAGGGAAAGGCGTATTTGAGAAGGAAGTTAACGAATACGTAATAAGAGGTCTGGCTGATTTAGCTGTTCATAGTATGAAGGATTTAACTAGTAATCTTAGTGAGGAATTAGATATTTTAGCTACAGTAAAAAGGGATTCTCCTTATGACGTTTTAGTTTCCAAAAAGGATGTTTTTGATTTAGATAGTTGCTCTGTTATAGGAACTAGTAGCATTAGGAGAAAGAACTTTATGACATTCTTGAGGCCAGACATCTTAGTTAAAGACTTAAGGGGAAATATAGATACTAGAATTAGGAAATATACTTCTGGAGAATATGAAGGAATAATAATAGCAGAGGCATCTATACTTAGATTAAATTTGAATATTAATTATTTCAAGCTTAATCCTATTGATTTTACTCCAGAGGCTAATCAAGGAATAATAGCTGTTGTTGGAAAAAAGAATGACGAAAGAATAAGAAAATTACTATCTGAATTACATGACCAAGAAACTTTCAATGAGGCAATTGCTGAGAGGAGCACAATGGAAATTGTAGGAGGAGGTTGCCACTCGCCATTTGGAGTCTATTTTGAGCAAATTGATGATAGATTATTAGGTATAGCTAGCTTCTCTAATGGTAAAAAGAAGATTACTGTGACAATTGAAAGAAAAGGAAATCCAAAAGATGTTGGGCATGAATTAGGAAAGTTACTCTTAGGAGAGATGAAGAATGAGAATCTTATTCCTTAGGCCAGAAGGTAGCAATATACCTAAAGTTGATTTTGCGGAAGTTATAAATATACCAATTTTTAGTCCTATTTGTATTGATTACCCCTCTTTGCCTTTAACAGAAGCTTATGCTTTTACAAGTTCTAATGCAGTAAAGTGCTTTCATGATTTTGATAAAATAAAAGGAAAACAAATCTTCTCTATAGGTAAAAGTACTGCGAAAGAGCTGATGGCTCATGAGATTAATTCTCTTTATCCTCCAAATTATGATAGTCTAGACTTAGCGGAGTTCATTAAAAGTAAAGGAATAAAATCATTAACTGCCATAAGAAGTAAGAAGGCTTCTAATGATCTAAAGAATTCGCTTCAGAATATTGAATATCACGAAATTTATGATTATGATACTATTATCAATAAGGAAGAACTAGAAAAAAGTAAAGATTATCTGGAAAATTGTAAGATCGACGTGGTAGTACTGACTAGCTCTGAAATAGCAAAGGCTGTAGCGAGTTCTCTTAAGAATTGCTATAAAATAGTTAGTATAGGCCCTATGACTACTAAGACTATTTTGTCTCTAAGACCAGACCTAAAAATTTTTCAAAGTAAAATATATGATATAGAAGGCGTAATTGACTTAATCAAAAGGGAAGTGAAGTTTCAATGAATGATATAAGGGATGAATTACTAAAAATTTTGAAAAAAATGGATCCGAATATAGTTGACGATTCTTTGGATATCAAATTTCTTCAACAATATAAAAATAGATACGACGTTTTTGGACAATTTAAGGACGATAAAGGAATATATGAATTTGCACTCAGCTTTGATACTAAAGGTAAAATTTATAGGCAACATATTAACATGATCCAAACGTTAAAGTTAAGGGAAGAGCTTGAAAAGAAATTAAGAGAATAAGGTGAGCAATTGAAGGTAATACTAGCAGTAATAGATGGAATGGCATTTCATTTAGTTGATAATTTTCTTTATCACCTTAATACTTTATACAAATTTTCACAGGAAGGAGTTTATGGCAGATTAGAAAGTGTATATCCTGCAATAACTCCAATAGCTTTAGCTTCACTCTTTACAGGATTGCAACCTAAAAACCACGGAATTGTTTCACCAAAAATTTTTGTTAAAGGAAGAAAACTTTCATATCCATTAACTGCCTATAACAGTTCTTCATTAACTGCAGAACCTATATGGAGTATTTTAGGAAAAAAAGGTTACAAAGTCCTTGTGACATCTGCTCCTCAAGCTTTACCAGATAAGTGGAAACTTGATAATGTAATATTATTTGATCCTTACAAATCTAAAATTAAAAAATGTACTAAGGGCTATATGCTTAAAGAAGGAGAAAATAAAATATTAGGCAATAAGTGGAATGTAAAAATTGATAACAGCACATTTTATATAACCTTACCAGATGGTAGGGAAGTAAAATTAGCTCAAGGAGAGTGGAGTAACCCAATAGAATTTAATGCTAAATGTGGAGGGAAGGAGGTTAATGGTACAGCTTTTTTACATGCTAGGGAGAAAGATATTTATCTAACTCCTCCATCATTTTTTACTGATTGGAGTAATAATAAAACTCTTTTGGATGAAGTTTGGAAAAACGTTGCTTTGAAAGAAGGAATAATTTTGGATGGAGATTATAAATCATTAAATAAAGGTCTGATTTCTTTTGACGAATATATGAAAACCGTAGAATTATCATATAATTTCTTTTATAAATATACTGAATATCTTTTAACAAAAATTAGCTGGGATTTTGCAATTACGTACTTACCAACTATAGATAATCTGCAGCATTTACTATATGGTATAGATGATTCTAGAGCTTTAGATGTTATATTTAACGCATATAAATTGGCAGATAAGTTTGTTGAATTAAACTCAAGATATGCAGATACAATTTTCATATGTTCTGATCATGGCATATCTAAGATTAGGAAGAAGATATATATTAATAAGATATTAGAAAAAATAAATGTGTTAAAAATTGAAGATGGAAAAATTGATTGGAGAAGAACTAAAGCATTCTATGGAGGTGGGGGGATAATAAGGATAAATCTAAAAGACAGAGAAGAAAATGGAATAGTAAGTAAAGAGGAATTTCCGAAGCTTGTTAAATATATTGTTAGAAATCTAGAAAATATAGTAGATGATGGAGAAAAAGTTTTTACAAGAATCTATGAAAAAGAGAGTCCTGCAGGAGATAGAGAAGGAGATATAGAAATAACACCAAGATATTTATACGGAATGAGTAGTGATGTTGAAAGTAATGACGATGAGATAATTAAGCAAGTAATACCGTATAAAACCTCAACTGGAGATCATGGTTATTTTAGAAAAGAAGATATGTATGGAGTATTTTTTGCTTATGGAGATAAGATAAAGAAAACTCACGAAAGAATGGAAGTTAGAATTATAGATATTGCACCAACAATATTAAAGTTATTTAACATGCAAAATAAAAAATCTGATGGAAGAGCATTAGTAGAGGTATTAAGATTATGAAATACATCAAAAGTAAGAAGCACAAGAGATATAGATTTCCCAAAGATTGCGAGGAAGGCTTGCCTTATACTGAAGTGATAGAAGATGGCAAAAGAATTAAGGTATGTGAGAATTTTGAAAAGTATTTTCATTATGGTAATCATTTTTCAATAAATTTCAATTCTTCTATAATACATAGTAAGTTTCTCAGAAGTCAATTTATACTAAATAATATTCCCAGATTTCTAAATCTGCCTGAGTACTACAATGAAAACCGCGAGATAAAGGTTGAGATAGACGAGAAAATAGACGAAATAATAATAGGTGGGGGAATTAGCGGGCTTTCTGCTTTAGAAAATTGTAAAAATTGCATTTTAATTTCTCCAAATTTTGACGACGAAATATTTTTAGATCCTTTATGTAAAGACTGTAGTTTAAAAGATAAAATTAAATCAATAATTAAAGATAACTCAAACAAAATAGTCGATGGTAGGTTTATTGGAAGGTTTAATGAAGGGCTAGTTTTTAGGCTAAAAGATAAATATCTAGTAATAAGAAAACCTGCTAAGGTTATCTTAGCCTCCGGTTCAAGATTCTTACCTCCAGTATTTCCTGGCAACGATTTACCTGGGATAATATCACGCAGGATGTATCTGAAATTCTTGAATTTATTTAAAAATGTAGTAGTTATAGGCTCTACTGATGATGCCATAAGAACTGCATTAATTTCCAAGTCAAAGATAATCCTGAAAAAAGGTACAGAAAATTTCTCCAAAAAATATCTTGAATTGGCGGAAAATGAAGGAATAGACATTCTAAAAGTAAGGGAACTCAAGGCTTCAAGAAAAGGAAAGAAAATTGTGCTTTATCATGATTATGGAAAGGAAATTGTAGATGCTATAGTTTTTGCTATAGTTAGACAACCAAGAATTGAAATAGCTAATAATCTAGGAATTGAATACAATTATTACTATAAACTTCACATTTATCTTCCATTACATAATTTAAATGGAAAAGTTAACGATAATTACTATGTGACGGGCGGGATGAGAGGGATTTGTAATTACGAGCTTTCATTCTTAAGTGGGAAAATAATATTTAACGAAGCTATAGACGAATTTTACACTGAACTAAAGGAGACCTATCTTTATCATTATTATAGTGAGGGAGAAGAAGAAAGCAGTAGTATTTCGCCTTATTTCTTTGGTAACGGTTACGTTTGCGAATGTGAGGACATTAAACTGAAAGATGTAGAGGAGCAGTATAAGAAAGGTTATAGAACTGTTGAGGAGATTAAAAGAACTCTAGGAATTTCTACAGGGTATTGCCAAGGAAAAATATGTAGCTTCCTAGTTGGAGATTATTTAAATAGCAATAAGCTGATAACTTTCAGATCTCCCTTATATTCGATGTGGTAAAATGATAATAATAGGAGCAGGAGGTCATGGGCTAAGTTTAGCTTATCATTTAGTTAAAAAAGGAGTTAAGGGTATAATTCTTGTTGAACAGAGTAGGATAGGTTATGGTTCCAGTAGTAGGAACGCTAGTAGATTCAGGTATCATTTCTATAGCAAAGAAAATATAGAGTTTGCATTAGAAGGGATAAAATATTTAATATCTCAAAAGAAAGAATTAAAATATAATCCTTTAATATATAAAACAGGATATTTATGGTTATTACATGATGAAAATCTAATAGAGAGTTTTAAAAAATTACATTCTTTATGGTCTTCTTATTCCATTGGCGGAAAATTTCTAGAGTGCAGAGAGTTTGAGTTTCTTAAGGTGAACGGAACTTGCTATTTTGCTCCTCAAGATGGAGCATTTCATCACGATTATATACTTTATAGTTACTATGAAGAGATTAAGGATAAAGTAGATATAAAATATGCAAAAGTATCAAAAATTCTGCACAATAATGGGAAAATTACAGGAATTAAACTAGAAAGTGGAGAGGAGATAAAAGATGATGTGGTAATAGTTACTGCAGGAGCATGGTCTGGGGAATTACTAAAGACTGCTAACATAAACTTGCCTATATATCCGGATAGAAAGGAAATATTTATAACTGAAGATGTAAAATTTGGAATTAAACCACTGGTTATAGACTTCAAGCGGGAAATTTACTTCTCTCATACATTAAAAGGCGAAATAATAGGAGGTATAGAGAAGGAAGATATTGGGTTTAAGGAATTTTCAATATCATTCTTAGATTCAATAGAGTACTTAAAGAGACTAAGAGAAGTTGTTAAGGGAATAGAAGGTATAGGAATTCTAAGAGGATGGTCTGGATACTATGAAATGACTCCGGACCATTCTCATGTAATGGGTTATGGAAATGATTGGCCAGAAGGATTATTTATTGATGCAGGATATAGTGGTCACGGAATGATGTTTGCGCCTTATGCTGGGAAAATAATGGCAGATTTAATAGCTGATAATAAGAAAAATAGATTTATACAGATATTCTCTCCTGATAGATTTAAGGAAGAAAAGCTAATTGAGGAAAAGATGGTTATTTAATCTTTAGGCAAGCTAATAGCCTTCTTATTTAAGTATCTATTAACATATTCTGCAAATTCCTTATAGTAACCTTTTCTTCCTCCATCAGTTACTATTAAAGAGGCAGAGGAAGAATCTACATAATAAACTAGCTCATCAAAATCTGCATGATCACTGAGTGCAACTATTTTAGATTTATTATCCACATCTCTTATTGGACTAGAGAATTCCCATCCCGATAATGCAAAATTTGTAAATTTAGAGTCCCTATTTTTGAACTCATGAAAATGTTTAAATTCAACGTACCAACCATCTTTTATTATATCCTTAGCTTCAGGACTCTTAGCTGAGAAAACGTCTTTTATTTCTAGGCCATACTTTATTGCAATATCTGTAACTTCTTTTATTTTACCATCTACTATAAAAGGGGCTGAAATTCCATTTCTCCTCAGTATTTTCATAGCCTCTTGAATTTTTCCATAGTAAGCATAAACTCTTACTGGTCCATAAATTAACGAATCGTTTACGTAATCTGAAAATAAGATTTCAACTTCATCTCTAAATTTTCTTCTAAATCCCGGTTTTCCGTAGGTAGTATCAACAATTAATACGTCAGTATTAAGAATAGGAGTACCTTTACCTGGGTTCTTAAAATCTCCAGTATAACCTACACTTTCGCCATTGGAATTTGTTACAACTACTTGAGCAGCTCCAAATACATGATCTGCTTGAACTAGTTCTATTTTCTCATCTTCTATTGCAATTTTTACACCATAACTTATTCCCATTGCCTTTTTCTTAGGTATCTCATATCCTAAAACTGAAAGAACTTCAAGAGTTGGAGGAGTTGATATAATCCCAATGCAAGTTGATATACTCTTATTTAATTGCAAAATATGGTCAGCATGAAAATGAGTCACAACTCTAAAATTTCGCTCATAATGCCCATCTACTGTAAAGTTATTACCTAAAAGTATTGCACCAGACCTCTTAATATCGAAGAACACAAAACATAACTATGAGTTATTTTATAAAAACTTATACATTTTGATCTGACGGCTTTTCTTCGATCTTCTTTAATTGGCTCTTATACATCTCAAGAATTTCACGATTAGTAGTTGCGTCTTCTGGGCTCTTATCTGGCCTCCATCTTATAAATCTTGGGAATCTTATTGATAAACCACCTTCTGCATATTGATCTTTACAGCACGTATGTAAAGGAGATATAGTTATTTCAGCCCCAATTATCTCAGCAACAAGAGCCGGAGTCAACCAAACGTCCGGAACCATAGTTGAAACAACTCTTGGGTGAGGCGAATCTCTTTTTAACTCTGCAATTTTCTTCTGTAAATCGTCAAGCTCTGCGTCAGTAAAACCAGAAGCAACCTTACATACAGTCTCGAAAACGTCCTTGTCTGGGTTATATGCAGCCATTAAGAAGGAACTATACTTGCCTCCTTTCCTTCCTTTACCGTGGAAAGCTCCTACCATTACCAGGTCTACAGTATCTGCCATTTCGCTCTGGTAATCTCTCTTAAACTTTATCCAAAGCCAGCCTCTTGATCCTGCTTGATATATTGCATCTGGTGCCAGAGATTTTACCATCACGCCTTCTGCGCCTTCAGAGATTGCTTGATAGAAGAATTCCTTTAGTTTTTCTACATTATCAGTTATGATATGAGTAGCTATATGCACATAATCGTTATCTTCAACAATTGATTCTAACTTCTTACGTCTTTCTGATAACGGCTTTACTGTATAATCTTCTCCTTCATAGTACATTAAATCAAACAAGAATACGTTAACTGGGTACTCTTTTATAGCCTCGTGAATGTCAGACTTCCTTTTCCTATGCATCAATTCTTGGAAAGGTCTCATTTCGCCAGTTTCTGGGTCTACTGGTATTATTTCTCCTTCAACTATGAACTCATTGCCTTTAACGTATTTTGAAATATACTCTGCTACGTCAGGATATTGATTTGTTATATTTTCTAATCTTCTAGAGAATATGAAAATTTTATCTCCTGCTTTATGAATTTGTCCTCTCTCTCCATCATACTTGTAATCAACCAATGCAAGATTGCCTACTTTACTTAACATCTCTGCAGGGTCTGATAATCTTTCGGCTAGCATTGGCCTTATTGGAATCCCTGGTTGAGGTTTAATGTTCTTCAGTTGCTCAATTCCACCATTTGCTAATATTTTTGCAATATTACCTAAATCAGCCCTTAAATTGTATGCTCTTTCGACTATAGGCCTAAAGTTCTGCCCGCCACCAAAAGTTATTGCTAGTGCGTCTAATATTGTAGCGTCTCCTATTCCGACTCTTAACCTACCGTCAACAAATCTAACTAAATATTTAGCTTCAAGTGGAGAAGCATCCTTAAGTAATCCTGCTAATAATCTGATTTTAATATCTCTACTACCTTCTCCAGTGCTTGTAGCAACTTTTGTTAAGTCATCATAAACTTTTTCTACAGTCAGTGGTTTTGAAGCCTTTTGTGCTCCTAAAAACGCTAAAATGCTTGCAGATTGTTGTTTTTGTTTTATATCAAAAGCTACTTGTCCTAGATCTCCTACCGATTTATACATTTTTTCTATTTCATCATCGCTTACACTCGTAGCTATTGATAATGCTCTTATAAGGAATTTTTCACCTATTCCTAATTCTGGCATTCCTAAGAAGTCTGGCCATAGTTTACCTTGAATTAAATATACAACTTTATCAATAACATTTTTATCAGTTTTCTTAAAAAGATCCGCAAGTAATGATGTAAGTTGAAGCCTAGAAGAGATCTTTTCTAGTCTATCAAAGTATTCAGCTATAATTTTAAACTCCATAAATAAAAGTTTGAATTACGATATAATATATTTGATGATGAAAACCGGCAAGCCGGAAGGATGAAGTATCAGAGTTACTCTGAAGCCATTTCCCTTATAAAATATATTCTTGCAAGAGGAAAAATAGTAGATATTTATGATTCTTGGAGATAGAGATTTAAAATACTACCTAGAAAAGGGTTGGATAGTAATTTCTCCTCTTACTCAAGATACTATAAGAGAGAACGGGGTCGATTTAAGAGTGGGCGGAGAGATAGCCCGCTTTAAGAAGACTGACGAAATATACGAGATAG
>Ga0080003_1000343_pt1 | contig 31746 bp, 45 predicted proteins | sample JossMetagenome_FD_69206 | JGI IMG/M metagenome (GOLD analysis project Ga0080003, IMG submission 69206) | Hot spring microbial communities from Joseph's Coat, Yellowstone National Park, USA - JC2_E (SPADES assembly) (version 2) | ecosystem: Environmental > Aquatic > Thermal springs > Hot (42-90C)...
TCACCAATGGATATTGTAAAGGAATATTCAACCGTATATATGATAGAAGGGGATGGAAAAGAGATAATGACAGAAGTTCCAAGAAAAGTAAGAGAACTGGATGAAAAATTAGGATCAAATATATTCCCTAAAAATCGGAGTTAAGGTTATATTATATCCTTCCTTCTTTAGGTTCATTATATGATTTTCAACAACTTTTGTTTCAGTGTTTTCTCCCTGAATATAAACATCCATTTTTAAGGGACTATGATCTATCATTGTGTAAACTGCGTATTTTGAGGCTGTCTTTTCTATGAGTTCTTCTAGATCTTTGTCCTGAATTTTATCTCCTTCTGCCAATTATAACACCTCTTTCTTTAATCCAATTTTTATATTTATTTCTTTCAATATTATTCACCTTTCCTTTTTATTTACACAATAATAGATCATAGTCCCTATCTTTTCCTAACCTATTACAAATATCCTGAACAAATAAGGAAGGTAATAAGATCAACAAATATGATAGAAAGATTAAACAAAGAGATTAGAAGAAGAATAAAGATAATAGATTCATTGCCAGACGAAGAATCTGCAAGAAAAATTATATACTTAAGAATTATTGAGGAAAAAAATAAATTCAGTGGAAGGACAATCCTTGGATTCAATGTATGTAAGGATGATATAATGAGGACCTTTGATATGAGGCATCCTTGACCTTTACAAAAAAATATGGACACTATAATGGAAACGAGCCAGTTTATGAACCAGATACAATAGGTAAGATATTATTTAGGGAAATATAATTCATAGTATCCTTAAACAATAATTTCACATTGGGTTTTAAAATTTTTAATTTCCTTATCGATAAAATATCGAAATAAAAATACATATATAAATCTGACATTTGTTGGATTATTGCCCCATAATATTTAAATATTGGAAACTCATAAGTTATTATGAAAACTAATTGGGGGGACTAAGAAGATGAAATATTGTACAAAATGTGGAACACCTAATGACGATAATGCACTGTTCTGTAAGCAGTGCGGAGCGCAGTTTGTTATGATGGGCAATCCTTCAGCACCGCAACAAAATATTTTCCAAAGCCCCCCTCAACAGACGCCTTATCAATACCCATATGGAAGTCAGCAGCAAAATCCAAACGCAGATTCTATGTATAGTAATCCCTTTTCGAATAACCTGGGAAATGTTGGTATAACAAATCAGGGGCAGCAGTCCGCGCTGTCCGAGGAGAGGTTGATAGGTATCATCCCATACGTCTTATATATTGATAACCCGTTCTCCCTCTTGTTTACCGACAGGAGGATTATAATGGCTCACCCGAGGGACGTCGCCGGCCTCTCGGTCCAGTCGGTAGGGAGGACTGTTGATGCTCTACAGATGGCTACCACGCTCGCCTTAGGCGTTGTTGGGTTCGCGGCTGTGGGAGTGGTATCCCACCCTGCCAAGCGCATGGCCTGGAGCCACCTGAAGAAGAAGGTGAAGGAGCAGGGGCTGCCCCCAGTCATTCGCCTAGATCAGCCGTTCCCGGGCATCAAGGGGGCAAGCATGGAATACCAGAACATAAAGAAGGTTGTGCTGAAAAAAGCACCGCGCATCGTCGGGACAGGCGACTGGCAAATGGTCCTCTACCAGGTGAAGAGAAGCCGTAGAAACCCCGATCGGGAGTTCTTGCTGGATCAAGACTGGGTGCCCCAGGTATACGATTTCTTGGCAAGCACCCCAATTGGGCCGAAGCTGTCGAGTTGAGTCCTAGAGGTGCGGCTTGCCGGAGGTCGCGGAGTACGAGTGGAACGCCAACGTCGTCTTTGATGTTTTCAGGAATTGTATATTTATCTCTGTATTTTATGCCTTCATTGAATTTGGGAATGACAAGCCTGTTTTCTTTAGCCTTGAACTTAGACTTGAATGCTGGATATGCTGTATTGTGTTTGAAGAAAGATCTGAATGCCTTATCCAATTCCACTAGAGAGTGTTGAAGACTCTGTGAATTTATTTCATTCAACCATGATATTTCTTTCTTCAATGTTGTGAGCATTTTCATTGTATTAAATGCTGTTAAACCTTTTTCTTGTCTTTCTTTTGCTCTGCATAATATTTATTCCTTATTTCAAGAAAATGATTCCATACAAATCTGCAGAACCCGAAGTGCTTTTCCAGAAGAATCTTTTGTTTTTCATCTGGATACAGTCTCACTTTCAGAGTCCTGATCATTGCTAAGGCAAAAAATAGATATTAATAAACATTCTGCAATTCATCTCCTCTCTAAAGATTGGAGCTTTCTTGCTCGAGAAATTGTAAAAACGTAGATAAAAAATTAGATTATTTCTTCCTTCTCACCATAGCAACTATCGCACCTATTACAGCTGCTATCACCACTATAGCTATTATTATGTAGATAAGATAATCATTTGAAGAATGTGAAGTGGTTGTTGTAACAGATGTGAATGTTATTGCCTGATTCACATTTACACCATTAACAGTTATGCTTCCTGAGGATGGTGATACAGAATAACCATTAATTGGAGATATGGTGAATGAGTATGTATCGTTAGGTTCTGTGAATGATATGGTATTCGTGTTAGATGTTTCTGTTGCCCATTCAATTTCACCGACCAAGAAATACCAGACGGCAATCCTGTTTCTGTGAATGTTATTGTGTAAGTTATCTCAGAGAATGTGATGGATTCTGATACTGATGTACCGTTCACTGTGAATGATCCTGAATATGATGGCTTATACTCCTTGTTGCCTGTGGATATTGTATAAGAATATGAACCGTTGGATAGGGATAATGAATATGATGTTTGGGATAAAGGTATTGGACCTGAGGATTGTTGCCCAGTTATGTTGACATACCAGTATCCTGAAGGGAGACCTGTTTCCGTTAGAGTTATATTGTACAGTTGTGGGAAAATTGCAGAAAAATTTACGAAATATATAGAGCCGTTTGTTGCGTTGATTATAATTTTTTCATATTCAGGTTCGTACATTATGGTGTTTATCCCTGACTTCAATGAAAGGGAAAAATACTTTATAAAAGATATACCAATGGAGCTATCAAAACTAAGGCTTATTGAATTATCAAATAGTGAAAAGATAACAACAGAAATACCTAAAAGGGTAAAAGATATTTTAACAGGTTTAAAAGTATCAATTGATGACCTTGTTATTAAAAATCCAGGAGATTAGGAAAGAGATATTATGATTCTCTATAAATCCAAAGAAATCATCAGTAGTCGTGCATCTATAAAAAATGATCTTTATCATTTTTTGTCATTAATTTTATTAAATAACATAATATATTCATGTTTAAAAATATAAAACCCTCCAACAAGTGCTCTATAGCGCCAAAGTTCCTTCTGATCTCTTTTACCTCTCGTATCTTCAAAATTTTTTACAACAATGCTTTTTAATGAATAATCTCTTTTTAAAACCTCGTTCATACAATAAAATCCTAAAGGAATCCATTCCCCTTTAGAATATTTATCACCTATAACTAGAGCTAAGTATCGACCGTTTTCCAAATATTCAGTTACATTGTCTAAAACTTCACCAAACATTTTCAAAAATTCTTCTGTATTCTTTGCATTTGATAAATCTTTTTTATTGTTTGAAAATCTGATTATGTCATGGTAAGGTGGGTGCATAATAATAAGTTGAACTTTATCTATTTCATATTTTTCTAAAACTTTTTTTATATTCACTGTTCTACTGTCAGCAACAACTACCTCAGTAATAATATTATATTTATTTTGTTCTTTGCTAACCAATTCTTCTGCTTTTCTTGCTACTTCCGAATTTAATTCTATTCCAATACCATTTCTTCCTAATCTCCTGCATTCAATTAAAGTTGTCCCACTTCCAACAAAAGTATCTAAAATCCAATCCCCCTTTTTTGTATATCTTAGAATAATTTGATGAGGTATTTGTGGGATGAAGTTCCCCCAATACCAACCAAGATGTGCACCTGATGTATCCCTATTACTAAATATCCAGAGGCTATCGGTTATAATATCATTGTATTCTTTCCATCGCAAAAGATTTAAGTCATTAATTTTCCCATTCTTGATTTTTATAACACTATTCTCTAACCTTTTGAGGTAGTATTTTGCTCTATTAAGTGTTCGAGAATTTAAAATTTGATTTAATTCTGATATTAAAATATCCTTGCGTAATGAAATTGTTTCACCATTATTATAATTAAAATCTTTGAAGTCATTTTTCTCGTAAGTTATAATATCTCTTAATTTTTGAATATTATTTTTCAAGAGTTTCAAATTATTTTTGTAATATGCATCATTTAAAACTTGAATAAAATTTTCTTTTTTTAAAATAATAAATTCTTCATTATGGGAAATATCCTTCAAAAGAGGATATTTTATATGTTGCCCAATTCTCTCTAAAGAAACATCATTATGATTAGAATCGTATTTCGGATTTTTTCTTAATTTAGATTTATCTTTACTCATAATTTATTGAGTTTTATGAATTACCATTATTTTAATATTTCTGAGTTTATATTTAATAATTTTAAAATTTTTATATTTTTTACATTAATTTTTATAAAGAAGGTAATTAAAGTGTTGGCTGGTGGAAATAAAATGTTTGTGCTGGCTATTATAGTGGTGGTTATTTTTGTAGCTCCGTTAATCATAATTTCTGTAATAACTCATTACAACAGTAATAATGGATCCGGCCCTCTTCTGACAAAATCAGTGATACATGAAGAGATAGCACTGATCAGCGTTAGGTAAAAATCAGAATTATACAAATGCAGTGATGCAGTTTTTTTGGAAAAAGTTGAATATATCTGCGTTTCAGCAGAATATATCGCGTAATAATATTAACCTAAAAAGTGGCATGTTATCAAACAGAAGTGCTGGTGCTAACATGAATAAGACATCATTTACGTTTAATAGGCATGGGCAAGAATTCATCCAGAATGGAATATTATTTTCCATAACTTCGCCTGATAGATCTATTTTGGCACTATGAAAACTGAGGGACCTATAATCACGTTCTACAATCCCATTAAAATATAATATTAAATCAGCGAAGTAGAATAAGTGACTATTATCATCCAGTTCAGGCACTCGTTGATTGCAGTTTATAGGCTCACCGGCAAGCTTATGTATAATCTGATTCCTTTAGATATAAAAAGTTCTTTGACGAACAAAACATACGAAAAAAATTTTAAATAAAGATTTTTCAATTAATTAAGTTATATAAGAAATTGGGAAGCGCCTTTGAATAGACCTCGGTTTAAAAGTTATCAAAGGAGGGAGTGACCTTATCATTGGGTTATCCAGAGATGACATTGGTAGACGCTTTAAAAAATTCAGCAAAGTATTATGGGCATTGGGATAGCATAATCTATTATAGAAAAAAGATAATATATAAAGAATTACTTGAACAAGTGGATTTAGCACTTGTGAATGGCGATGTGGAGATCGAAGGAAACATTAAACTTATTCAATTACCTGGTCATACAAAAGGATTGCAAGGTGTTGCAGTACCAACAAATAATGGATTATATTTAATCTCAGCAGATCATTTCTATACATATGCAAACATTAATCCGCCAAAGGAACCTTACACTATAAAAGATCTTGCTTGAAACAATATTCAATTGCCACCATCACATTTGCCATTTTTAACACCTGACTTCATGTTGATCTATCAGACTGGTATTCAAGTAGCCTTAAACCTATATCTTTGGCCAAGAGAAAAATGATTATACCCGGACACGATCCTAGTTTAGTAGGAAAAATATTTCCATAAGGAGAGATGACGTTTATGGCGTTGAAAACTGTTGAAAAATATCTAGAAAGTATTAATGATGGAAGAGTAGTGTATTACAGAGGTAAAAGAGTTGATAATGTTGTCACTCATCCAGTGCTAAAAGGATCTGTAAAACATGCATCCCTAATATATGAATGGCAGGCAGATCCAGAAAGAAGGAATCTCGTTGTAAAAAATGATTCAAAGTTCGGTGAAATAAGCAGTTTTTACCAGATACCAAGGAACGGCCAGGATCTGTTAAATAGGTTTGAGCTTATTTATGAAACTACTAGGTGGGGTAGAGGGTCATTCAACATAATAAAAGCAATAGGTTCAGATGCACTCTTTGCATTGATGATAATTTCAAGGCATATGGATTCAATGCTTGGTACAAGTTATTATGAAAGGGTGATGAATTATTACAAATATGTAGTGGATAATGATATCGGAATAGCTGTTGCTCAAACTGATGTAAAAGGGGACAGAATGCTAAGGCCTCATGAGCAGCAAGATCCAGACCTGTACCTGAGAATAGTTGAAAAAAATAAGGATGGCATTATAGTAAGAGGTGCTAAAGTACATACAACGCAGGCACCTGTTTCAAATGACATTATAGTATTGCCAACTAGAGCAATGACTGATAAAGATAAAGACTATTCTGTTGCATTTGCTGTACCAGCAAATACGAAAGGACTAAAAATGATATCAAAACCGGAAAAAGGTGCTGAATCAGCTTTGAATGATTCATGGTTTGTAATGGGTAGGGAAAATGTTGAAACAGAAACTCTGACAGTATTCGATGATGTTTTTGTTCCCTGGGAAAGGGTCTTTATGGCAGGAGAGTGGCAATTTGCGGGTCCTCTAGCCATAATGTTTCCAACATATCACAGGTACACTGCAATATCCTACAGGTCAGGAATAGCTGATTTGATCGTTGGAATTGGCAAACTACTGGCAGAATATAATGGTGTTGATGACAAATCACATATAAGAAAAGATGTCGTTGAACTAATAAGATACAAAGAAATGCTTAAGGCAACTGCAATAGCAGCTTCAAGTATGGCCCAGATAGATGACATTACTGGCATAGCCGCACCAAATACAGTAATGACTAATATAGGAAAGCTCATTGCTAATGAAAGTTATATGGATGTTGTTAAACATCTTATTGATATTGCTGGTGGACTTGCAGCAACTCTGCCCGCATCACAAGACTTTGAGAATCCCGAGGAAGCATCTTACCTTGAAAAATACCTTGTTGGAAAGAAGGGTACAAATGCGCTCGAGAGATCAAGGCTAATAGCTCTTACAAGGGAAATAATATCATCATTTGGTGCACTATTTACAACTGCAATGTTACACGCAGAGGGATCAATAGAGGCTAGCGTTCTAGAACTTTATAGATCATATGACTATAATGAAAGTAAAAAACTTGCTTTTTATGCATCCGGTTTAAAAGATAAACTTTAAAATTTTTATTTTTTTAAATTCGAATACCAAATTCCTTTTTTCAACTTTATTTTAAACCTTAACTCCGATTTTTAGGGAATATATTGGATTTTAATTTTTCATCCAGTTCTCTTGCTTTTTTTTGGAACTTTTGTCATTATCTCTTCTCCATCCCTTCTCCCATATGATTGAATATTCCTTTATAACATCCATTGGTGATTTCTTATAAAGCAGGGATTTTTCTCTTAACATATTTTCTATTTTGCAATATCCTTAAAGATATAGAAATGATACAAATATATGGCAAATACTGAATAATCAGCTCTCAGATACATTACGTCTGATCTCAATATGTTTTTCACGATGTCAAAGTACTTCTCAACTACATCCTTGCTTTTGTACATTTTGAATATTTCCTCTTTATTTTTATTTAGATTGGAGATTATTAAATTTCTGCCAGCCCTGCTCAGCCGTTCCATGAATTCATTGTATTCTATTTTATTTTCATCTTTCTCTTTATAGAGGATTCTTTCCTCTTCATTTTTTGGATCATTATCCTCATATGCATATAGATAGAACACACTCCACCTATTTTTTGAACATTTTATTAATCTTTCACGATAGAAAAAATGTTCATCCATTGTCTTCTTTATCTTTTCATAAAGAAAACAGTTCTTTCTTGTCGGAATTACAAAATTTATTTTCCTCCCATATACCTTTTTTTATATTCTACTCTGAAAAGAATTCCCTGTCCATTATGAACGTTATTTTATCTATTCCAAGATCTTTTATGCCTGTACTTAAAATAAGATATAAAATTAATTTTTATTAATTGATCTAGAAAATTTAACATGAGAAGAAACTAAGATTTAATACCAAGATTTTAAAAACCAATGTAAATACCATTATTGACCAAAATATTAATGGGCCTGACCGGATTCGAACCGGTGATCTTCGCTGTGTGAGAGCGACGTCATAACCAGCTAGACCACAGGCCCTTTATTTGGTCTATTTTAAAACGTTATATAAGTTTTTGCAATCTTTCTATACCCTCTTTAATATTCTCTTCCGATGTTGAAAAAGAAAATCTTAGATGATTTTCACCTGAAGGGCCAAATGCAATTCCTGGAACTACACTAATATTGAGTTCATCAAGAATAAAATTAGCCATTTCCATAGAATTGAAATTTCTGAATGAGTATTTTGGAAAAATATAAAATGTTGCATTTGGCTTTTTTACTGAAAATATGCTTATATTTTTAAGCCCGTTATATATAAGATCCCTTCTTTTTTTGAATTCATCTGTCATTTTTTTAGAGTCTTCATTATCATCAAGGGCTTTAATCGCAGCATACTGTGAAAATGATGGTGCACAGGTAAGTGTGTGCTGCTGAACATTATCCATATATTTTATTAAATCAATACTTGCTATTAAATATCCTATCCTTAATCCTGTCATAGCATGTGATTTAGAAAAACCATTTACAGTAATAGTCCTGTAAAACATATCATCCATTGAAGCAATTGAAATATGAGATCCCTCAAAAATCAATTTTTCATAGATTTCATCACTTATTATATAAAGGTTTTTATCTATTGCCAAATCCCTAATTACCTTTAAACTATTTATTGTTAGAATAGATCCAGTAGGATTAGATGGTGTATTTATTAGAATTGCTTTTGTCCTATTATTAATCTTATTTTTTAAATCATCCTCATTAATCTGAAAATCATCATCAAGTGAATAAAGAACTGGTCTTGCACCAACAAGATGCGCCATTTCTATATATGAAACCCATCCAGGGTCTGGTAAAAGTATTTCATCACCAGGGTTCAATAGTGTTAGATATGAAATGTACAAAGCAAATTTAGTTGGGGTTACCAGAACATTTTTATAAGATGCTTCCACATTGTTATCTTTTTTGTATTTTTCCGCAATTTTTTCCCTTAACTCTAGTATTCCTGAACTGGGAGTATAATGAGTTTTACCTGAAAACATCTCATCACAGGCATATTTCAATACAGGTAATGGGGTTGTAAAATCCGGTTCTCCAAGTGAAAATGAAATTATTTTTTTACCTTTAGCTTTTAATTCATTTTCCTTTTCAAGTAAGCTTATAGTTGCCGATGGTGCTACAGTCTTCACAAATTCTGATACCATAGCAGATGAATGAAAATCGTTTATTTAAATATTTTTAGCTTTATTTTCTGCTAAAATCCTTTTCTTCAAATCTTCAACAATTTCTTTTGTGAAGTTTCTTTCTTTTTTAATGCTTGAAAATCCTATTATTAAAGAGATAATTGTACCAATCATTGAAAGCAAAATTAAAATATGCCCAACAAAACCCCTTGTCGTAAAAAAAATTGCAATTGAAAAACCAAAACCAATTATTGAACCGGTGATAGTATAAACAAAATAAAATAATGTTGAAACACCAGCATCTATTCTCTTTCTCAATGATAATTTTTCTTCCATGTTTCTTAGATTTTCATAATATTTCCCAATTTCAGAATATTCTTCATTTTGAAGTATCATATATTTTATTTTCTTATCTATTTCATCTATTTTAGCCTTTAATTCTTCACTATCAGGTAGATTTTCAATTCCATTTATTTTTTTTATTACATTTTCAAATATCCCATAAATAAATGAATTTAAAGACATAAAAAAAGATAATTAACTTATATAGATATATTTTTCTCATATTTCTAAATTGTGATATCAACATTTGATAATTTTAAAATATTAAAAATTATTATAAGTATTAGTGATCTAAATGGATAAAAGAATCTGGCATGATTCAGAAGTGCTTGAAGAATGGTTTCCAAGAATAAATTATGAAAAATGTAATAATTGTGGAATGTGTTTACTTGCATGTGGAAATAAGGTTTTTCTTTGGTATGAAAAAGAAAAGAAGTTTATTGTGGGAAATCCATCAAATTGCGTCCTTGGATGCACAACATGCGCCAAACTTTGCCCTGAAGATGCTATTTCATTTCCGGATGATCCAAAAAAATTCATTACAAAACTTCTTGTAAAATACAAGATATATCCTAAAGTAAAGGAAGAATTGAACAAAAGATTGGAGAAATATCCAGAGCACAAGGTAAATCTGGAAAATGTTAAAAAAAGCTATGAGCCGAAAAAAGAATTTTCAAACTGGCATGGGATGGAAAGAAAAGATATACTTTGGTATCCCACAATAGATGATAACAAATGCACCGGCTGCGGCTTATGTGTTGTAACTTGTTCAGAGAAGAGGAATGTTTTTGGCTACGATCCTGATAAAAAAAAGGCTGTTGTTCTTTTCCCGAACAACTGCATGGTAGGATGCAACAATTGCCAGGTCGCCTGTATGTGGAATGCGATCTCATTTCCTGATTTTTCTCAGGTAAAAAATATGTCTAAGGATGTTTTGAAAACAAGCAATGCCCTCATAAAAAATGAAATAAATGAGAAAATAAAGAACCAAGGTCTTTTCATATGAAAAAAATAAATTTAAAAACTGCACTTTTTCCAATTTTTGTTTTAATCAGCATAATGCTAGGTCTGATTCTTTCCATGAATATGAAAGATTACAGCAACTCAATATCCAAATTTGGAATTCCAATTGGCCTGTTCTTCATGATATATCCGGCAATGACAAAGATCAAGATAGAAGAAATAAAATCGAGCTTTAGAGACAGAAAATCAATTCTGGTGATGCTAATTTTAAATTACGGTGTAGCACCATTTCTTGTTGCAGGCGTAGGTTATTTTTTTATAATTTTCCTTTTTCATGGGGCGGGTATTCTTACAACACAGCTCTCTTCCCAAATATTTGTTGGCATAATACTTCTTGGCGTTGCACCATGTATAGCCATGGTAATAGTGTGGACGGATCTTTCAAAGGGAAATCTCGCTCTAGGCGTATCATTTGTGGCATGGAATTCCATAATTCAGGTAATCTCTACACCTGTGCTTGTTTATTTGCTTGCCAGGACAAGCGTGACAATTAACCCTTTATTGATACTTGAAAGCGTTCTACTTTATTTATTACTTCCCTTGATAGCAGGAATTTTGACTAGAAAATTTATTCAAGATAAATCATATTTCAAAGCTTTTTTAAAAATGCTTGGAAATGTTCAGACTATAGCACTTCTTTTTACCATTGTTGTAATTTTCTGGGGAGAGGGATCAGGGATTCTGGGATATCCTAGTTTAATATGGATGATAGGCATTGTGATGCTCACATTTTATTTCATACTCTTTCATATTGGTTATTTTGTTTCTCGTAAACTGAATTTTAATTATCCAGATTCAACAGCAATAGGCTTTTCTGTTTCTGCAAGAGATTTCGAGATAAGCATTGCTATTGCGATCTCAGCTTTTTCAATATATCCATTTGTTGTAATCACTACTGCTATAGGCCCATTGCTGGAGATCCCGCTGATGCTAATCCTCGTTTGGATACAATTAAATAGAAAAAGGCATTTTGAAACAAGGGGTAGTGATAAAAATGGCTAATGAAGGCTGCAGGCTTAAAAATGTGGAATCGGTAAATGTAATGGATTTTGAAAGATTGGAAGGGATCACTGGTGTTATTTCTAACAAGACAAGACTGGCAATACTTTCCATCCTTATGAAATATGATGAGGTCTGTGCATGTGAGCTTGAAAACGCACTTCATATGCAGCAGTCCACGGTTACCTCACATCTAATTAAGTTATACAGCTTCGGAATACTGAAGAAAAGGGAGGAATGGAAGTTTACCTATTACTCTTTGAACGAAAAATTCAGACCATTTGTTTCCTGCATTTTAAATTTAAAAAGCTGATTCCATTGATCAGTGGAAGCCGATGTTCATTCCCAGTATACCAGCAATCTCCTTGTACCTGTTTCTTAACGTGACTTCTGTAATACCCGCAGCATCAGCGAATTCCTTTTGTGACTTTCTTTCATTATTTAAAACTGCAGCTATATATAGGGCAGCGATCGCAATGCCAATAGGTCCTTTACCAGAGATTTTCTTTTCCTCCGAAATCCTGCTCAGGATTTCTATCGCCTTTTCCTTCGTTTCAATGCTCAATCTTAGTTTGTCCCTGAAATATTCTATGTAATTCATTGGGGACTGAGGTATAAGGCCAAATTTGAGAAACCTGTTTTCTATCCTGTAAGCCCTTGCAATATTTTTTCTTGATACCTTTGTTACATGGCTTATTTCCTCTAGAGTTCTGGGTATATTGTGCATCCTGCAGGCGGCATATATGGAAGCTGATACAAGTGCTTCAATGCTCCTTCCCCTGACCATTTTCATCGTCATAGCCTTTCTGTATAGCATTGCTGCTGTTTCCCTCACGTCCCTTGGTATCCCAATGTCATCAGAAATTCTATCCAGCTCCTGAAGCGCGATGCTCAGATTCCTACCATCCAAGGACTTTATCCTTGAATTCCATTTTCTGAGCCTGTATACTTGGGATCTGTTCCTTATGGGTATCTTTTTTCCATATGAGTCCTCGTTGCTGAAAGATATTTCCGTGCTAAGCCCCTTGTCATGCATCAAGAATGTGCTTGGAGCACCTGTCCTCGCCCTATTTATGTATTGATCATTATCGAACGACCTCCACTCAGGCCCTTGGTCGATGAATTTATCGTCTATTACAAGACCGCAATCCTGGCATATCAACTCACCACGCTCATAATTCCTAATAAGGTGCGTTGAGCCACAGTTGGGGCATTTCTCTAATTCATCAATCCATGCCTTATGCTTTTGCATCATAAAAATCGCCTATTTTTTTACAACTATTTCCCCATTTTTCAGTTCGTTTATCTTTCTGAAATATTCCTGCATTGTGATAGCATATCTCCTGATCTCCTTTATTCTAGAATTGTCTTTATATTTTGTTAGGTCAACGTTTGAAAGAGGTTCGAGGAATTCTTCCATGATCTTCCTTCTCCTCCTTTCAAAAACATCTATGAAATTTATGTTTGCAGTATATGCAATGTTCTTTCCTTCCTTCACTCTTTCAATGAGGTCATTTTCTTTGAGTTCCTTTATTGACGAATATATCATTGTTGGAGAATAACCAGTCATTTCAGATATTTCCTTTATGCTCATCGGCTTTTCTGAAAGAGCGAGAATGGAATATATTTTGCATGGCGCCTCGTTCAGGCATAAGTTTCTCATAAGCTTTCTTATGAGTATGACAATCTCATCCATATCAATCACCCATGAAATCCAGTGTCATTGCCCTTCTTGCATAGGGTATTAACCTTTTGAATACGAAGCCGTGGGTTTTTGCAAGATCCCTTATGAGGTATATGGGTCTTACATAAAATGAAATATATGCCCATGAAAGCCATTTAAGTATCTGGTCAGATGTGAAATTCTTTAGTTTGATTACTGGTGAAAGGGTAGTAAATTTTCTCCAGTTCATTGTTAGCAGTAGTTTCCTTTCCATAACATATTCCCAGAGCCTGGTACCAGGATAAGGTGTAGCTATGGTAAATTGGGCAACAGTTACACCAACTTTTTTTGAAAACTTTATTGTTGTTTTAACATCCTTTACCGTGTCATCTGGAAATCCAATGATAAATGAGCCCAGGGTATGCAAACCCGCCTTATTTGCTTTAGAAACTGATAATTTTGCAAGGTCTAGAGTAATGCTTTTACCAATAAAATCAAGAATTTTTTGAGAACCTGATTCAATCCCAAAATATATGGTGTGAGCGCCGGCTTTTTTCATGTTCATTGCAATTTCATCGTTGAAAAGATTAACCCTTGCAGAACCTGACCATCTTATGTCCAGTCCTTCATTATAAATCCTATCCGTCAATTCCATTGCCCTTTTCATATTTAATGTAAATGTATCATCAAGGAATTCAATCTCCCTTTTATTGTATTTATACCTTAAGGTTTTTAATTCATCCATTACCCTTTCAACAGAATGGCCTCGCCATTGTTTTCCAAATTGCAATGATGATGAGCAGAATATGCAATTGTACGGGCAACCACGTGAAGTCATTATTGTACCGAATTGAACATTGTCAATTTCATATTTTTCCATTGGTAAAAGGTCCCAGGCAGGTTCAGGTATAGTATCCACATCTTTTATAAGAGGTTGGGGTGGATTATTCATTATTCCATTTTCTTTCCTGTAACTTATCCCTAATACATCTTTTTTTTCTTTTTTTTTGTTTATTACATCCAGGATACCTGAAAATGCCAATTCTCCTTCACCCCTTACAACATAATCCATATCTTTGCTTTCTTGAAGTGTTAATTCTGGAACAAATGTAACATGTGGCCCTCCAATAATTGTTATTGTATCCTTTGAAATATCCTTTGCAATTTTTGCAACCTGGTATGCATCAGGTATCATTGATGTTGTGGATGTTATTCCAACAATATCGGGTGAATACTGGTTGATGATTTTTTTCACATCATCAAATGTTAAATTTTCTGCAAGTGAATCAACTATTTTTGCATCAAACCCCTTGTTCCTTGCAATTGAGGCCAGATAAGCAAGGCCCAATGGTGGACCTGTTGTTCCAACAACACTTTTTATTGCAGAATCCGTTGGTGGCGAAACAAAGAGTATTTTCATTTTTTACCACCTGTTTCAGGCAAAATTAATAATTCCTTTACAATGTCATCGTAATATTTTTGATTATAGGTGCAACCAGGATCAGGTGCAAGATAATTACCGAAATAACCATAAGCCCTAGCTCTGCATCCACCGCATGGATTCCTGAAAATGCAGGATTTGCAGTTTTCTTCATATAAATCCCTGTTTCTTAATTCCTGTAAAACCTTTGAATTCTCCCAAATTTCTTTAAAACTCTTTTCTCTGATATTACCAACTTTAATTGGCAAGAATACGCAGGGACCAACATCACCATTGTCCTCAAGAGATGCATAAAGCCTGCCAGCTCCACAGCCACCAATGAACTCTGCAAGACCTACACCTGTTTGACCATAATCCGCCGAAGCAAAATGAGTTGGGGAATATGTTTTTCCGGTTCCTGCAAGTACTCTTTCAATTCCAATTTGTGAATAGGTAGGGCTTGTTGAAAAAATATCTATTTTCTTATCCTGCCATCTGTCATATAGGTAATTTAGCAAATCGTTTCTTTCTTTTGGTGAAAGGTCCTGAGCAATAATATCTTTTCCTCTACCGGTTGGCACAAAATTAAAAACAATGAATTTCTTTACACCAAGTTCAATTGCAAGATCTATCATCTGTGGTATTTCCCCAATGTTATATTTAGTTGCTGTTGTTGCAATTGCAGTATCAAATGCACCTGATTGAACCACATTTTTTATTCCATCCACTGTTCTCTGCCATGCTCCTTCTACACCTCTGAACATATCATGTGTTTTTGGTTCAGGTGCATCTAAACTAACTTCAACATATTTGATTCCAATATTTTTTAATTTTTCTACATTTTCCTTTGTTAAAAGTGTTCCATTAGTGGCTATTGTTGTATACATTCCTTTTTTAGATGCATATTCAGCTACCTTCCAGAAATCAGGGCTTATCAAAGGTTCACCACCTGAAAATGATAGCATTGTAACGCCTGCTTCATCAAATTGATCAACAACATTCAGCTTTTCTTCCAGTGTTAGTTCATCTTTATGCTTGAAGGGGCCAGCATTTGCATAGCAATGGAGACATTTTAAATTGCATTGCTTAGTTATATTCCAAACTATTAACAATGGTGCTTCGAATATTTGGGGCTTTGTTATTCCATATTTTGCAACTGATCTGAGTGTTATTGCGACACCTTTTCTTACAAATGGTTCCTTTAATGCATTTTTTACAACTGAAATATCATCTATGCCAAAAGTTTTCATTGCCCTTTTGAGTGCTGCTTCAATTGTTTTTACCTCAAGATCTTCACCGAGAGAATTTGGATCTTCTACTCCAGCAAAGACGCCTAGTGCATGTTCAAATTTTTTAGGCGTTGTCATTCTTTTCAATATAAATTTTGCAAACCTGTTATCTACAATCTTTTGAAACTGTGAAACAAGTTGCGTTGTATCTATTTTTCCTGTATATGAGGAAACTACATCTCCACCAATTTTTTCATCCATTTTTTCACCTTCTTTATTTTATTATAATTTCGATAATTTCAATAATAACAGTAATTAAACTTATTAATAAATTTTATCCATAAAATACCTTAATTAATTTTATTTTTAAAATCTATAATAATAAATGTCTATAATTTAATGATTTTGAAATAGTTAAAAATAAAATTGTAATTAAAATAAGCAATTTTTGTAAAAAAACAATTAATAATGTTACATAATTTAAGTTTTTATGGTTTATAAGAATCTTTTTTCTGAAATAAAATTTGGCAAATTATTGCTTAAAAATAGGATTATTTTTGCACCTATTTCTACAAACCTTGCAGATGTAAATGGAAATGTTACGTCTGAATTAATTTATCATTATAAAAGAAGGGCACAGGGTGGTGCATCATTGATTATTTTGGAAAATATGTGCATAATTTTTCCTGATTCTAGAAACGGTACAACACAACCAAGAATTGATCTTGATTCATTCATTCCTGGACTTAGCAAAATTTCAAGTCAAATTCATTCCTTTGGAGCATTATCTTCAATGGAGTTAACACATCCAGGTATTTATGCTGAAATAGTAAATACTGGAACTCAACCTGTTGGACCATCATCATTGAATTTAAGGAATGATGGAATAATACCAAAAGAACTTGATGAAAAGGGGATAGAAAAGATAATTGAAGGTTTTGCAAAAGCAGCCTTAAGGGCAAAAATGGCAGGTTATGACAGTGTTGAGATCGAAGCTGCCCATGGCTTACTAATTAACCAATTTTTGTCACCTTATACAAATAGGAGAAATGATAGGTATGGAGGGAGTATTGAAAACAGATTAGTAATAGCAGAATTGATAATCGAAAGAATTCGGGATTATTGTGGTCAAGATTTTCCAGTTTCAGCACGAATACCAGTAATGGATAATGTAAAAGGAGGTATTATAATTGATGATGGTGTTAAAATTGCGAAAGGTTTTGAGGATTTTGGTTATTGTGCTATTCATGCTGATTTTGGTTTAGGGGATAAGGAAAAGAGACTTGAACCAATGCAATATACTGAAGGTTGGCGTGTATTTTTATCCAAAGCATTAAAAGATGCAGGTATTAAAATACCTGTTATTGCGGTAGGTATGATAAGAAACCCTGCATTTGCGGAAAAGGTTTTAGATTCTAACATTGCAGATTTAATTGCCCTTGGAAGAGCATTGATTGCAGATCCTGATTGGCCAGTAAAGGCATTTACAAATAATGAAAGAAAAATAAAAAGATGCATAGGATGTAGTGAATGTATCAAAGCTAGACATGATGAAGGCACTGCAATTAGATGTGGTATTAATCCACTAGTCGGTAAAAATGAATGTGATGAAATACTCATACCTGCAATCAATAAGAAAAAAATTTTAGTAATAGGTTCAGGCATTTCCGGATTGGAATTCGCAATTACAGCAAAATTACGAGGTCATTATGTTGAGATTTGGGAAAAGAACGAAAAAATAGGTGGAGCTTTAAGAACAGCCTCTATACCACCTGGAAAGGAAAAGTTACTTTGGCTATTGGAATACTATAATTATATGGTTAAAGAATTGAATATAGAAATAAAGTTTAATAAAGAAGCATTTTTTGATGAAATTAGAAGTTGCAATTTCGATACAATAATTGTAGCAACTGGTTCAAAGTGTTATTTACCAGAAACGAATGGTAAAAAAAATGTTATCCCAGCTCGAAAGGTTCTAGATGAAAAATTAACTTTTAAAAATAAAAAGATTATTGTAGGGGGTGGTGGTTTGGTTGGATGTGAAACTGCTTTATATCTGGCTCTCCAAGGAAACGATGTTACAATAGTAGAGATGCTACCCAACATAGCAATTGATATGGAAAACCTGAGCAGAAATTATCTAATCCGTGAACTTAAGAAAAACAATGTAAAAATAATCACAGAAAAAAAGATTCAGGATATTTATGATCAATATGTAATGCTTGAAAATGGTGAAAAAATAGAAATGGATTATTTTGTTGTTGCATTTGGCGGTTTTAGAGATTATACGCTTTTTAACAGATTGAAGGAATATTATGAAACATATGTGATAGGTGATGCTAGTCATGTAGGTAAAATTATTGATGCTGTATCATCAGGCTTTTTTTTAGGAAAAATAATTTGAAAATTTAAGAAAACTATATAACTTTAATTTTTATATTCTACATAGATGAAAGGTTTAAAGCTGGATAAATTGAATATGGATATAATTGAACTTTTAGAAAATGATTGTACTTTAACTTATCAAGACATTGCAAAACATCTTGACAAAAACTTATGGACGGTCAGGGAAAGAATAGATAATCTAAAAAGAAAAGGGGTAATAAAAGGTTGTAAAGCAAAAATTGATTATACTATGATAAATTTGAATTGTAAAGCTTATTTATTTTTTAATATACCTCCAGATAAGATTGATGATTTTGTAAAATTTGCAAAATCACAGAAAATGATAAAGAAATTAACAATAATTAGCGGTGAGAGAAGGTTCATTGCAGAATTTGTTGGTGAATCTTGTGCATACATAAGAGATTACATCAAAGAAAATTTTGTTCAATATGGTATTTATGATACATCACTAGAAATTGTTCTTGAGGAGCCTATAGACTGACTGCTCTTTTCCCTTAAACGTTAAGACGTTTTTGTGTAGATAAAAGCTTGGATAATAATATAATCATGCAATTTTTGCATAAAATATGTCATTAAATTCAAAATATTGTGAAGAATACATAAATATTGTAAACTCGTTTTAGCTGGCTATGGAAGAAAAATCAAAGCTTGTTAAGTTAAGAGAACATCTAGACAAAATGCTGGCCGTATACGTCGTGATTTCAATCATAATTGGCTATATTCTAGGAATTACTTATTCAAAATGGACTATGTCGAACATGGGTCTCATCAACGATCTGATGATGGCATCAATTTTCATCATGATATTCCCAATGATGCTTATGTTAAATTTAAGTGGCCTAGCTAAAGCATTCAAATCCTGGAAAATGTTAGTTATAGTTTTGTTAATGAATTTTGGATGGGGACCATTAATGGCAATTCTCCTAGGGAATCTATTTGTTTCCAATCCTCTTCTTAGATTGGGAATATTTCTAGCATGGCTTGTTCCCTGCTCATCAATGAGTATAGGTTATGTTGGTCTCATGCGAGGAAATATAGAAGCTGCAACAGCGCTTGTAGCAATCACATTCATAGTTGGAATTCCTATAATTCCTCTATTCGCAGGGTGGTACGGATCAGTGTACCATTTGAGCGTTTCAATGTCCCTGCTTATAATCACTATAATTGAGATAATAATTGTGCCTTTAATCATAGGTCTGGCACTACATCAGTATATGGTTAATAAAATGGGACCAGAAAAGTTCAAAAAAATATCACCCTTATTCCCAAGTATCACAACTATAGGTATGTTCCTTATCGTGTTCTTTATATTCCTGGGCCATGCAGTCCTTGTTGCAACGCATTTCGATCAGGTAATAGGAATATTTTACACAGCAATGGTATTCGGAACAATTTCACTGATATTCATGACCCTTCTTCTTAAATATTTAAAGTTTGATTACTGGGATTCAATGGCAATGGTTTTCCCTAGCATAGGAAAGAATGAAGCAACAGCTATTGCAATTGCAGCTACAGCATTCTCTCCCTTTGTAGCCATTGCACCTGCAATATTCCCGATATTCCAGATAATATTCCTTGTTACTTACATAAAACTAAGACCTAAAATCGCTCATTTCTATGGCATTAAGACCAGGGATGTTGAATTTAAGGAAATACATATGCAGAATGTAACTGGGGGTAGGTAAATATGAAAAAAATTCTTTTTCCTATAGATTTTTCCTGCAATACTGAGAGTATTGTGAAAAAAGCATTGGAATTAGATCCTAATATTGATAACATATATTTTTTGTATGTTGTTCCTTTGTCTGTAAAGGAGCTAGAAGATTTTGTAACAGAGGATTACACAAAATCTGCGAAGGAAATCGCCGAGGAAAAAATGAAAACATTCATAAAAAACTTGGATCTGCCTGGAAAATATAAAATAGATTATGCAATCGCTGATGGAGATCCTGCAAGAGTCATAATTGATCTTGCAAATACTGGAACTTTTGATGCGATTGTTCTCGGTCACAGGGGTTACTCATATGTTGAAGATTTCTTCATTGGAAGTGTAACAATAAAGGTGATTTCAAGAGTGAATATTCCAGTAATCGTAATAAAGAAAACAAAGAAGAAAGAATGCGTTTGAAAACAATAAAATTTAATCCTTTTATTATTATCCTTTTTTATGCTTACTCTGGTAGGTCTTGGTCTGAACCCTAAAAAACACTTAACCTTGGAAGGCATTGAAAAAATAAAGAATGCAGAAGAACTTTATTTAGAAATGTACACGTCTAGGCTTATGGATACCTCAAAGGCGGAACTAGAAGATTTTTTAGAAAAAAAGATTGAGCTTATCGACAGAAAAACTGTTGAAAGCGATTTTCTCTTAAATGCTTCTATTAATAGAAATATTGTTCTTCTTGTTCCAGGTGATCCTATGATGGCTACCACGCATATTGAATTGAAGATAAGCGCTTTCGATAAAAAAATTCCATTTGAAGTTGTTAATGGAATTTCAATACAGTGCGTAATCCCATCTATACTAGGACTGCAGAATTACAAATTCGGAAGATCGGTGTCAATTCCTTTCCCTGATTATGATTATTATCCCCGTAGCGTTTACGATTTTATTGCTGAAAACAGGAAAATGGGTCTTCATACCTTAGCTTTTCTTGACCTAAGGGAGGATATGGAAATGTCCGCTAACATGGCTATGGACATATTACTGAAGATGGAGGAGCTTTATAAAAAGGAAGTGATTGATGAAAATACCTTGGTCGCTATTATATCTAAGGCGGGATCATCCTCGCAGAAGGCAGTAGCAGGAAAAATAAAAGATCTAATAAATGTTAGACTAGGCGAAACACCACATATTCTCGTTATTCCTGGAAACCTGCATTATATGGAGAAAGAGGCGTTAAAAAAATTTGCATTTTTAAATGAATGAAAAAATTATAGATTTTGGCTCATGATTCTCAGCATATCGAGAGCATTTACAAATACCCTATTCCCTGTTATGAATCTTACAATGTTTATTGTTTCCTGAACATCGTCAATGCTTCCATTATTCTTTATATACTGGCTAAGATATACCTTCTCGCAATCTTTATCATGTATAGATACACTTACTGCGTATGCAATCAGGAAAACATAGTTTTTGTCAAGCATTCTAGAATTCAAAAGCTCCCCCTTCTCCCTGAGATGTTCCTTTAACATTTCCTTTGAGAACTTTGAAAGATTTCTGATCCTTTCTGGAACCATTCCCGCTTCGCTTTCAACTTTTTCCAAAATGCTTTCTGTCTCTTCATCTATATTATAATGCTCATTATCTATGAAATTATCTATGGCCGATAACGTAGAAGACATAAGCGACATCTTTGCTGCCCTAAGGGCATCAATAATTTCCAAATCTTTTGCCCCAAACTTCTTAGCAAGTTTGAAATGTATCATCGCTGATTCCTTAGGCCCATTTGCAGCAGCGACAGAAAATGCAATGAGAGAAGCTATTTTTTTAGGTAGGTTCTTGCCACCTAGGTAAAGGTTTAGATTCTCATTGAACTGCTCTATTGCTGCTTTCTCATCGAACTTGTCCAATAACTTAATCACTTCTGGCATTTCTCCAAGAGTGGATTCTGCAAATTTTTTTATTTGATCAAATTCCTTGGTCATAATCGCGCAAAACATATGACAGTTATATTATCGTTGCTTGCAATTATTTGTATTTTTATTTAAAAATCACACAATTATTGTTCTATTTTGAATGAATGTTTCAATTCTACTCCTGCCCTCTGTAACATCACAGCGGATGGTGAATATTTTTGAAATGTCAGATTTATTGCCTTTTCCATGCTCTCTTCCGAAACCTTACCACTTACGCTATAAAACAATTCGATTTTTTTGAAAACCCTTGGTGGATCTGGCTCTTGCTCCCATGACACATGCGATGAAAAATCTTTGAAGTCCTCATGCATCCTTTTCAGAATTGTTATAATGCTGATGGTTGTGCAAGCGGCTAGAGCAGATATTATAGTATCCATTGGAGCATTTCCTTCAATCCTTTCAGCGTCTATAATGAAATCTTTTCCATTCATTACAATTTTTACTTTCATTTTTTCTAGGTAGTATGCATGACATTCCATAATCATGTATTGACATTCAATTATAAAAATTGATTGGAAATCTTAATCTAATATGATATGTTTAAGGAATTGATGTATGAACATCTTCTGCACCCGGAATCCATAGCCATTATAGGTGCCTCAAAGGACGAGAGAAAGATAGGAAATGTTGTTTTGAAAAATTTACTTTATTACGGTTACAGAGGCAAGATTTATCCTATTAACCCTAAAAATGAAGTTATATTCAACATGAAAACCTATTCTTCAATAAAGGAGATAAATGATGAGATAGATCTTGCAGTAATAACACTTCCTGCGCAGCTAGTTCCTGATTCTTTGGAAGAATGCGTTGAAAAGAATGTAAAGTATGTTATAGTCATTGCCGGCGGTTTCTCAGAAACGGGTAAAAAGGGTGCAGAGCTAGAGAAAAAGATACTTGATATAATTAAGAATTCGAGAACGAGGGTAATTGGTCCCAATACCGTGGGTGTCTATTTACCTAGATCAAATGTCAGCACAGCTTTAACTTTACCAGACAGGACAGCACTTCCAGGAGAAGGTAATCTAGCATTTATTTCACAGAGCGGAGCTCTTGGCCTTTTAACCATGGATACAATCTCAGAATACGGAGTGGGTGTATCCGCATTTATTAACCTCGGGAATAGGATTGATCTTTCTGAAATAGAACTTCTTGATTATTTTGAAAAAGATGAAAATACAAAAAGCATTGTCCTTTATATTGAAAATTTTAAAAATGGGAAAGAATTTTTCAATATTGGAAAAAAGATAAATTTAAAAAAGCCCATAGTCGTTCTCAAGGCCGGTAGAACAGCGGCTGGTGAAAAGGCAGCATCTCTTCATACTGGTGCTCTTGCTACAAACGATAATGTTGTTGATGGTGCTATGAAGCAGGCGGGCATTATAAGGGCATATTCAGAAACAGAGTTGATAGATTATGGACGTGTACTTGGTTATCAAAAGCCATTGTTTGGAAATAGGATTGCAATCATTACAACTGCAGGTGGTCTTGGAGTAATTACTGCTGATTATGTGTCCTCCGATGTAAACGGAGTTGGCCTTTCATTAGCCAAATTTTCAGAAAATACAAAAAAGGAATTGAGAAATGTAATAGTTCCATTTGGTTCTGTAGAAAATCCTGTAGATCTTACAGCTGATGGTTCTACAGAACAGTATGATAAGGTATTAGAAATATTGAATAACGATGAAAATGTTGATGGTATTATAGTATACGCATTGTTCCAAACAGCAAAAGTGGATGAATCTTTAATAGATGTTTTAGAAAGGCATATGAATGGAAAGCCAATGGTTGTTGGTATTCTCGGATCACTATTTGGAAAGAAAATGCTCATTGAGGCTGAAAAAAGGAAAATACCCGCATACCCTTCCATGGAAAGGACTGTTAAGGCAATGAAAGTGCTTTATATCAGAGGTAAATACCTTAAAGGGAGGAATGAAAAATGAGTGAAAAAAAGGTCATTGAAGAGATGGATGTTAAAAAAATGTTAAAAGAATATGGTATTAAAGTTCCCAATGGCATTCTTGTAACTGAATTACCGGATAGCATTGGCCTTGATTATCCATTGGTGCTTAAGGTATCCGATCCAAATATATTGCATAAAAGTGATGTTGGCGGTGTTGTATTAAACATCAAAAACTATGAGGAATTAAACATAAAATTCATGGAAATGAAAAACAAATTCCCAAATTCTAAATTTTTGATAGAGAGCATGGAAAAACCAGGAATTGAAATAATCATTGGTCTTATCAGGGATGCAACATTTGGTCTTTCAATAATGTTTGGTCTTGGAGGAATTTTCACAGAACTTTACAGGGATGTATCCTTCAGACTTGTTCCAATTGATGATTTTGATGCACGTGAAATGATTGAAGAAATAAAAGCAAAAAAAATATTTGAGGGATTCAGAGGCATTAGGGCAAATAAGGAAGTGGTTATAGACCTTTTACTCAAAGTATCATCATTTGGTAAGGATCATTATGATACAATTGACCAGCTTGATTTAAATCCTGTAATTGTAAGGGAAAACGATGCTGTTGTCGTAGATGCAAAGTTAATAATGATTATTCCCTGAAATCGAGTCCTACAGTCCTGATTCCAATCTTTGGAATATACAAAAGAACCCTCTTGTGTTTTGTTTTTTCAACTCTTTCCCTTATGGATTTTATAGTAGCAATGTCAATGTCCAGCATATTTGAAATTTGAGAATCATCCATAAATTGTTCAATACCATATAAAATACGGTCCAATAGATCATACTTGATGCCTAGTTCATTCTCATCCGTCTGCCCCTTCCATAATCCAGCAGTTGGAACCTTTTCAATAAAGACTTTTGGTAAATCCATATGTTTTGCAAGCAATCTTACCTGTGTCTTATAAAGATCCCCAATTGGATAAATATCTGCTGCGCCGTCACCATATTTGGTAAAATATCCTGTTAATAGTTCCGTTTTATTGCTTGAACCAACAACAAGAGCATTTTCACTATTTGCAATTGAATAAAGTATTACCATTCTCATCCTTGCTTTAATGTTTCCAAGGACTATTTTATCATTGTATATATTTTTAAATTCCTGAATAAAAGGATCCAATTTTATTATCCTTAAATCAATTTTTAGCATTTCACAGAGCATTCTTGCATCTTTCTCATCCTGGGGATTACTTTCTGACTCTGGCAGGTGAATAGCAATTATATTCTTACTATCTATGCTCTTTGAGGTTAGCATGGTTACAAGTGCGCTATCTATACCACCACTTATTCCTATTACAGCTTTTTTACCCTTTAAAAATGATTTTATAAATTCTTCGATTGTTTCTTCAGCAAGATATGGTAATGATAGTTCGAGCATAAATATGCTAATAATAATATGAATAAAAATCTAACTCAAATTTTGATGAAAATTTTCCAAAAGATTTATTATCATATTGCCATTATTCCGAAAATACATGGATCCTGAAGAATTAAAAGTTAAGTTTGACGAGATAGACGCAAGGATTATTGAAATATTAATGAAGGATGCTAGAGCTTCACTTGAGGAAATAAGTGAACAGTTAAAGGTTTCAAAATCAACCGTGCATTACAGAATAAGAAAACTCAAGGAAAATGGTTTAATAGAGGGTTTTACAACAAAAATTAATTATAAAAAATTAGGGTATGAGATCTTTGCTCTATCCTGTGTAAAAGCTAAATACCATCAGCAAAGCCTTGAATCAGTTGCCTTAAAGATAAAAGAGATCGAGGGTGTAGAAAACGTTTATGTTATCTTAGGTGAAATGGATTTCTTTGTAATGATAAGGGCAAAGGATAAGGATCAGTTAAAAAATATAGTAGAGAAAATGATTGCTCTACCTGAAATTGATCATTCAAGTACCTACTTAATAATTTCATCCGTATGAGCTGGGGCTGTGGGGTAGCTTGGTATCCTACGGGCTTTGGGAGCCTGAGACCCCGGTTCAAATCCGGGCAGCCCCACTTGGTGCATGAGCGGATTCATTTTTTTGTTGATAATTTTAAAATTGAGAAAAAATTTGCTAAGTCGCTTCTTTACCTCTTCTGCTACCATTCCCTGGGTTAAATGAGTATATCTTTCTGTGGTCTTAAGTGATTTATGACCGAGTAAGATTTGCACCATCCTGATATCCATAGGTGAATCACCAAAAAATCCTTTCAAGAACGCTGTTGCGCACCAATGCCTAGCCGAATGGGCATGGAACCTTGGAACATTGGCCCTATTCCCGATTCGCTTCAATATATTTCTTACATATTGGTAACTTATCCTTCCATTTTTTGTTGTGAAAAGTGCAGTCGTATCAGATGGATATCTGTAATATTGAATATATTTCTGAAAATCATTTATCATTTCTTGAGGCAATCCAATAAACCTTTCAGCTTCTCCTTTTTCTGATCTTATTTTTATTCCATCTTCTCTTAGATCTTCTAAATTTATTTTTATTAGTTCCCCAATCCTGATTCCTGTAAAAAATAATAATTCGGTTATTAGTTTGTTTCTAAGGGCAATACCCTTTTCTCCAAATTCACTTGCTTTTAAAATTCTTAAGACTTCTTCATCAGTAGGTATCCAAGGATCTGGGGATGGGGGTTCCTTATATTTTGGCAGTTCTATTTTAATGTTCAAGAACCTGAACCAAGCGTTTAAATCTTTTCTCATATTATTTAATGTATGTGGCTTAGTCCCTCTTTCCCTCATTTTTGCAAAAAAACTCAATATTTCTTTTTGTGATGGGTTCATAACATTAATCTTTTTGGAAAGTTCTCTTATTCTTCTTACAGATCTTTTAACTGTGCTTTCAGAATATCTGCCAATAGTCAATGCCCAGAGCGTAAATTCCTGTAATTTTGATTCAAGTTCATCATTTATCATTTTCAGACCCTCCCTAAGTAATTTCCGTTTTTTTCAAATTTATCCAGTTCTTCATTGTTCAATCTTATAAGGCCATCAAAAAAATTCAGGTCAAACTCTTCAATGCTTATTTTTCTGTCATATTGGTCATCAATAGCTCCATCTTTAATCAATGAGATGTGTATCACAATTTCATACTTGCTTTTCTTTTCATTTTTTGAAAAAATTCCTTGGGTCAGAGTTAATACATTTTTAGGCCTTACAACTTCGCTAATCATCTTATCCATACCTCCTCCGGCAATTTTTCATAAATATTTTCAGCATTTTCCTCAATTGCTATTTGCTCCGCTTTATTTGCCATCTCAAGAATTTTAGAATAGTTCAATACCTCTCTGATTGTTTTCCATTTATCAGATGAAAAAATTTCTTTCAATAAAGAATGCTCGCTGGTTTCGAACCTTACCAATCCAAACTCTTCCAACTGGTACAGAATTTGGCGATCATCATTTTCAAAATAATTTTCAATTATTGCATCATCATAACCAAAGAAATTCAGCAGGTGTTCAGCAATCTGAAGAGCATCATTATAATCCATATCCATGCCAGCTGAAGCAAAGGAATTCTTTATTGCCTTTGCAAATACATCATTAGTAATCAATAGATCTTCATTCTCATTCTGATTTTCTGGAACAATTTCAACACTTTTTTGCATTTCTGCAATTACTGCAGGATCATCTTCTACTATTCTTTTTGGGTCATATTTCCCTTGCCTTTCCAGCTCCTTCATTTTTTCTATCTGCTTATCCACATATTGAATTATTTCATTTAGAGGGATGTATTCATGTTGCCCGTGATAAATTTTAGTATGAGTCTTTAATCCTTCTTTAGTTTTAGCCCTTGCCCCACAGAAAATACATACAAAATAAATATCATCTTCCATTTTTCAGCCTCCATATAGATTCCCCGTTCTCTATGCCCACCTTCTCTATGCCAATTCTGTTGAGGTTTCTCTCTAAATCGCTGAAAATTTTGCCATCATTAATATAATCCATTTTCAGCTCAGGAATTTCCCAGTTAATTGTGTAACCAATTTTCAGGTCATGGACATCTATGAAATCACTTATTATTTTGTCAGCCTTTAAAAAAACCTCATTCTTTTTGTCTTTCTCTGGTTCATTTGTTTTTGTGGGTTGAATAATTTCATTTTCAGCGAGATCCTCTAAATCCTGTGTGAATATCCTTGATGCACCCGTTACCATCAAAACTGCCGAAATTAACGCCCTTTTCTGAGCCATTTTCATTATTGTATTTGCCATTGAAAATATCTCATTCGGTGGGGTAGGTATTTTGTAAAGTATCTTTTCGTTTTCTTCCCTTTTTTCAAGGTTTTTCTTATCAATGTTAGATGGAACATATTTTTCTGACACCCACCTGAACGCAAATTTCGTTTCTTTGGAATTTGCTGAACCTAACCCTTCGCCGAGTTTTTCCCCGTGTTTATTGTATATTGCTATAGTGATATTGTATTGGAAATATGGACTGTTTGGATCGGTATTTTCAATGCTCTGAGTGTTTTTAATTTCCGATCTTAGGTCAAAAAATCTCAGTAAAAGTTCTGCTCCTGGTTTCAGCAAAGTAGGTTTAGGAGTCCCAGGGATTGTATCATAGTCTACACCTTTTTGTAAAATCGTTTTGTAAAATTCATCCAATTTTCTGATTAAATTCCTAATCTCTGTTATTTCAAGGTTATGTAATGCTTCAGATGGGAGTATTTGGTTGTCTTTTGAATCAATCATACATTTCACTTCCTGCAAAAATATATTTGCCCTTTAGCCCGTAATCAAACAAAAATGCCCAGGTCGTTTTTTCTCCGTTAACTCTTATTTCTGTCTCTATTGCCCTGCCTATCTCTGTCTCAATCCTATCCTCTTTAACCAATGTATCAATGAATTTATAGAAATCATCCTTGTGCTTGGCAAGGCCTTTGCATCTCCTCCTGGGCAGTTGATTATTCATTAATAAAAACTTTAGATTATCCATATTTTATTCCTCCTCCCATGTATCAAAAACTTTTATTGTTTCAATTATTTCATTAATTTCATCTTCATCCAAATATGTTTTTGCAAGAATTAATACTAGACTAAACAAAAGACTTACAACTTCTGATATTTTTCCCTTAAATTGATCTACAATTATACCATATTTTAAATCATCTTTGTATTCAGAAGATATTGTATATTCATCATCTTTTTCTATTCTTTCAAAAGTCTCCTTGTCACAATGATAAATTTGTTTTATATCTATTTCATATTTTTCATCACCTATTTTTTTAATTTCATAAGATACTTCATCTGGAATACTTATTGTATTTATTTCACCTATACTGGCTCTACTAAATTTCATTGAACTCCCTCCCTATATGTATAATATCCTAGCCACAAAAAATAAGCACCGCCAAAAATTAAAACAATTTTTGAATAAAGATCTATGCTTAATGTTAGCCCAAGAAAAAGAATATATGTTCCGAAAACTATATCATAAATTGTAAGAACTTTATCTGCGTGATCCTTAGGCCATCCTAGTATTTTTTTATTCTCATTTATTGTTTCCATTTTAGTTCCCTCCTTTTTCTTTATTTTTCAGTTCTTCTCTTATTGCAAATTTTATAAAATCAGAAACAGAAGTAAAGCCTTTGTTTACACTAATGTATTCTTTGATTTCTTTTATTAATTCTGCAGGTATTGAAATAGACTTGTATTCATTAGGCATTTTGGATCCCTCTTCCATCATATTTATCGTAAATATAGCGTAGTATATAAACATTTCCGCTAAATATACCATAAATATCCTTCAAAATGTTTATGTTATATTTACTATAACTATCATTTATGGTAAAAGGATATAGGACAATATCATTACCAGCTTCTTTACTTTCCCAAGTTGAAGAATTTTTGAAAAAGCATTCTGAATTCACGTCAGTAACTGATTTTGTTAAATATGCTGTCAGAAAAGAATTGGATAGGCTCAAGGACCAGGAATCAAAGTGATTTATTTTTTGTTCTCTACTTATCAAATTATAGTGTAGGAGGGATCCTGATATTTTATTTTTATTAACAAATTTCATTACGGATCCCTCCTGGTGTTTCATTTCTGGGGGCATCGCAGACTGGCTACGTCCTTTTATTCGGTTAGGATCCCTAGCCCAGCCGTCCCTCTGATTATCAAATATTCCGTATTCTGATTTCAAATGGCTGGGCAAGCCCTTCGTTCCAGCCCGTTCATCTGCCCCCATTTCATTTATTAATTTCAGGACTGTGATAAGTAATTTCATTTTTTAGTTCCCTCCTTCTTTTAGTTTTTGTCTTATACATTCTAAAATGAATTCTTGTCTAGATCTGTATTTTCCCTTCGTGTATTGTATTATTTCGTTGTCCAATTCAATAGGAACTTTAAGTAATATTGCTCTTGTAATTTCTTTCATATTTATCCTTAGATATCTTAATATAAACAAAGTATTTAAATGTTTCTTTTTTCTATCTATTTTGTGATAAACATGGTAAAATATACTGAAACAAAACCAGTTCTGCTAAAATTACCAATAGGGATTTATAATGATATTATTAATATAATGAATGTTGAAAATAAATGGTTGACACCTCAAGATTTTATTAAAGAATCAATAAAAGAGAAGATTGACCGCTGGAAGAAGGAGCATCCTGAACACCCATGAGGTGAAAGGAAATGAACAGTGGAAATTCAGAAGATATTGATGAAATTATTAAGTTTATTTCTGAAGCATATTCTAAGGTTGATGAAGATTATTTACATCCTAAAAGTGCTAGTGGTAATATAAATGCCCAAGAAAGAATTTTTTCTTACGAATTTTATCATCAAATGAGAAAACTCCAAGAAACAAATTATTATAAATTTTTAAAAGAATCTACATTAATAATAGAAGGTGAAAGAATTAAAAGGGATATAGAAAAGCAACCAGATTTTATAATACATAAGCCAGGTACTAACGAAAGTAATTATTTAGTTATTGAAATAAAAAAAATTAAAAGTTCATTTTATAGCATAGCACATGATTTAACAAAATTAAACGAATATATCAATGAAAAGAAATATAAGTATGGTATTTCGTTGATTTTTGGTGAAATATTTAATGAGAATGGTAACATATGGAACTCAATTAAAAATGAAATAAAAAAGGAGGACTCAAAAAATAATAATTTAAAATTATCAGATTATATAAAGAATCAAAAAATAATAATTTTATGGTGCCATAAAGAAAACCATAAAGGAAAGTGTGAAAATATTTCTTCTTTTTTAGTGGAGGGAAATTAATGAAAGATAAATTTGATTTGAAAAATACAGAGAGAAGGAGCATCCGGGGCACCCGTAAGGTGAAGAAAAATGACAAATAAGGAGGTTATAATATGAGATTTAAAGAAGGAGATGAAGTTACTGGAGCTGGGCTTTTGGAGACTATTACAAGTGGGCTTTACAATGATAATTCAAATTGTATCAGAGAATATTTACAAAATGCTATAGATTCTCTGAAAGGAATAGAAGATCAAGATAGACAACGGATTGAAATATCAATGAAAAATAATGGAACGACAATTGAAATTCGAGATTATGGTTCGGGTATGAATTACGATGAATTATATGAAGCGTTAAAGATTGGATATTCTGCAAAAAATATTGATGAAGATATTGGATGGAGAGGTGTAGGGATCTATAGCGGTGTTCCAAATTTTAAAAAAATTGTCATTGCTACAAAGAAAGAC
>Ga0080003_1000344_pt1 | contig 31663 bp, 31 predicted proteins | sample JossMetagenome_FD_69206 | JGI IMG/M metagenome (GOLD analysis project Ga0080003, IMG submission 69206) | Hot spring microbial communities from Joseph's Coat, Yellowstone National Park, USA - JC2_E (SPADES assembly) (version 2) | ecosystem: Environmental > Aquatic > Thermal springs > Hot (42-90C)...
ATCACTTTACCAGCAACTTGTTACAGTAAATCATGTTAATGTATTAGTTGCAGACTTTGGTTCAGTTCTAACTGCACCAGCAGTTTCTTATGCAAATGCTAGCCACATATTATTATGGGATGTGACAGGGTCTTCTTATGCTTTCTTCATAAACAACCCATATATAATTTTAACATCATTGCCAGTGTCTCCATACTTCGTAACTTATGTAGCGCCTTTCTTACATTCTCTGAATATAACAAAGGTTGCTGTTATATATGCTGCTAACGACTTTAATGCTTATCAAGACTACTTCTTAGGTACATTTTTCAAGCAGTATGGAATTACTGCAGTAGTGAATGAAAGCTATCCAACTTCTACATCTGATTTTTCAACATATATAGCAACTATAAAAGCAGCTAATCCTCAGGCAGTTATAGAACTAGGTTATCCAACTGATGATATACCTTTCTTAAATCAAGTTGCCGAATCCGGTACTTATTTCCCAATGGTATTAACTAACTTCCCAGGACAGCTATTACCTGATTTTATGACTTCAGTTGGTAAAAACATGAACGGCACCTTTACCTTAGCATATCCTCCTTTAGTGAGTTACACGCCTAACTATGGACCTAATTTGACTGAATTTGAAGAATTATGGAATAGCACGTATCCTGGAACAGCACCAAACTTCTTATCAATAGCTGGTTTTAATGCTGGTTTAATTATTGGGTTAGCAATACAAGATGCTGGTACATTAAACCAAACAGCAATAAAAGCAGCTGTACTAAATGAAATTAGCGGAAAAATAACTACAATAGATGGGCTTTTCAATGTAACACAATTTGGAATGCAAGTTGGAGAAAACCCATTACCATCACAAATATGGGTATATCCAAATGGAACAGCAAAAGTTGTATTATTATGGCCACCTAGCGAAGCTACTGGAAAAGCTGTTTATCCTGCTCCTTAATAAAAATATACATTTTTTATTTTCTTCAACCACTTTTTTATTTTGGGATAATATTTGGTTTCATCAAAAGCCTTTACAGAAATAATAAGAAAGCTTTTAGATGAAGGAATTAAGTTTACAGTAATTGGAGATACTGTAATTCTATTAAACATAAAGAGCGAAGAAGTTGGAGAAGATATAGATCTTTTTGTAGAATCTCCAAGTATATTAGAAAACGAGGGTTTCTATGAAGGGATTGCAGAAAAATATAAATGGTTGTATGGACGCACTTGGTTAAACACTCCAAAAATAACAGCTATAATAAATAATGAGGAAATTAATTTAGACCTTTATGATAACTTATATGACTTCTACATACCAGAGTCCTTTATAAAAAATGCTCAGAGAATCGATGTAAACGGATTAAGAATTAGGGCAATAACTATTGAACAATATCTGGTTTTAAAATCCTATTCTGGTAAAGAAGAAGACATAGAAAAATTAAAAGAAGTATTAATAATTTTAAAGAAAAACAGAATCAAAATAGATGAGAATAAAATAGTGGAAGCCGCAAAAGAATTGGGAGAGGAAAATACGATATTAAGAAGGCTTAAAGAGATAGGATATTTGAGGTGATGAAATGTGAGATTGCTTAAGATAGTTGCAACTGTAGGTCCATCAAACTACGATTACAATATAATTAGAAAAATGATTGCTACTGGAACAGATGCCTTTAGAATAAACATGAGTCATGGCGATCAAAAACAATGGGAAGACTTTATAGGTTTGATCAATAAAGCATCCAATGAGCTAGGAATAACAGTAACAAAAATTGCAGATCTAGAAGGCCCTAGAGTAAGATTAGGAAATTTTGAACCTATTAAAATACAACAAGGACAAAACTTAATATTAAAATATGAAAATTCTAAGGCTGAGGGAATTCCAATAGATAATAGGGTTTTCTTTTCATCCATAGAGCAAGGCGACAAAGTATTAATAGATGATGGAAAGGTATCAGTTGAGATAGAAACTGTTGAAAAGGATTCTGCTGAGGTAAGGGTTATAGAAGGAGACATACTTGAGCCAAGAAAAGGTGTTGTAATAGCCGGCAAAGAATTTGATATGCCTCCTATAACTGATAAAGACGTGAACGATATGAAATTTATTGCGTCTAAAGACTTCGATTATGTTATGGTAAGCTTTGTAAGAAATTCAAAGCATATAGATATCATAAGGGAAACACTTAAGAAACAGGGGGCTAATAATATTGGGTTATTAGCAAAAATTGAAACGCCAAGTGGAGTAAAAAACATTGACGAAATAAGCGAATCCGCAGATGGCATAGTAGTTGCTAGAGGAGATCTAGGTATGCATTTTCCATTAGAAGTGTTACCAATAATACAAAAAAGAATAATAGAAAGTGCGAGAAAAAAACTAAAACCTGTTATATTAGCTACAGAAATATTTATGAGCATGGTAGAAAGGCCTGTTCCATCTAGAGGAGAAATATCTGATGTTTACAAAGCGCTTGAAGAGGGTGTAGATGGGTTTTTAGTTACATCAGAGACCTCTGTAGGGAAATACCCTGTTCAAGTAATAATATGGTTAAGTAGGGTTATACAAGAAGCTCAAAAACACATTTTACCAAACAAAATAGAGATTTCTGATATACCGGAAGCAAAAATAGCTAAAGGAGTTGTTGATTTAGCAAATGATATAGGAGCTGAAATTTTATCATATGCAACAACAATAGATATGTCTAGACTAATATCTGGTTTTAGACCTTCAAAACCAATTTATACAGGAGCACCTTCAGAATTAATAGCAAAAAAGTTAAATATATTCTGGGGAGTTAAGCCTATAATAGTTGGTACCTCAAACAACGAGGAAGAAGGATTAAATTTAACTGAAAATTATTTGAAAAAAGAAGGGATCATTGGTACAGGAGATACTGTTATAGAGGCTGTTAGAAGTATAGAACAAAATTCATTTATAGTAAAAGTTAAGCAATTATTATAGCCCATAATAATATTTATCTCCATTTTTAACTATTATTTTTTTAGACAGTAACTTTTCAAAAGCCAAGTCCCAATAATAACCTAAATCCTCATTATTTATACCATACCATTCCGAAAAAACTTTTTTAAGCTCTTCATAGTTTAATCCATTTTTTGCTCTAATATCTTCTTTAAATATTCTTTCAATGAATTCAATAACGTCTTCAAGCCTTGTCCATGGATATTGGAACCATGACCAATCCTTAACTTCAATTAAGAAATAATCTGGTTTATACTTAGCAACTGTACTTATCCATTGTAGAGATGCTGTTCTTGCATCTTTAGGATTCCAACTTTCTTTAATGAAATCTTTTGCAAGCTTAAGCGTTTCACCTGTATCAACAATGTCATCAACTATTAAGATATTCTTATCTTCGGCATCAATTTTAAAAGGATGCCTTAATATAGCTTTTTGCGTTACCTTAGCTGCCTCAATCCAATGCTGGCTTTGCACGCTTAAAAGATCGCTGATACCAAGAAAATCACATAGCAATCTTGCTGGTACATAACCACCTCTTGCAACTGCAACTACAATATCAGGCTTGAAACCAGAATTTTCTATAATTTTACTTAAGTTAAAAGTCCAATCTACTATTTCAGACCAACCAACTAATTTGACTGGAACTTTAGGCAACTATTATCCCCAATAAACTTATACAACTGACTTTAAAAGTCTGTTGTTTTCTAAATTTAGTAAATTATAGCTATATTTTTTAATATAATTTCAATTTGCCTGTTATTTTATCAACAGTTTCTTCTGGTGCAGGCCCTATGCAAACAGCTGTAATAGTCCCTGGAGGAAGTTGGGTTCTTCCTGCATCACTAATAATAGAACACGGCAACCCTAGCTCTATAGCCTGTTCGTATATTTCTTCTATTTCTTCTCTTGAATTAACCCTTAATACTACCTTCATTTGACCCCCTTTTTTCCATAGATCAAGCCATTCCTTCCAATCCTTTCTATTAGATTCTAGTATTTGAAAAACAGCATCACAACTTGCATGTGAAGCTTGAGCTGCCGCTTTACCATGACCCATTTTTAAATCTTTTCTTAATACTATTGATTGTTTAAATCCCAAACCCTGCACCTAAATTAGTTTATTAGATATTAAAGATATAAATAGCATTGAGTATAGTCCTGTTGTTATAGGATCAGTATTAAATTCTATAACTTCATTATTAGAATAATTCATTTTTAGCATTAATATAAGGTCTTTTAAATCAGAAGAATCAACTGTAGATGTCATCAAATATTTTCTATATTTTATCCTATTGTTTAAAAGTTCTATAGGCAAAATATATATACAGTTTTGAATAACATTATAGCAATAAATAGCACCTGCCTCAGTTGATGGGGTATAAAACATTACAAATTCTTCATTAAAATTTTTCATTTTTTCAATAATAGAACCGTATTTGCTAACAAGCCATTCATAAGAATTCTCTAGATCATCTATTTCTCTTTTAATTCTCTCATACCTGTCGCCTAAATCTTCAGGAACCCATAACAATGAAGCTATGCTATTTGTAATAATAGGTGTTTTTGAATTAACTAATATTCTATTAACATTAAGGTATTCAAGCCTTTCTTCTAAAGTATCTTCCATTCTTGGAGAAACAAAGCTAACCTCTACATCCATTAACCTAGAAACCTCTGCTGCATGGACAGACCTAAAATCTTTTGAATTCGATGAAAATATGATTACATTGTTAAAATGCTCATAATAAGGTAAAGAATATTCTACAGATTCCGTTGGAGTTAATATTGTGACTTTTTTCCCAGAAGAAAGTAAACCAATATATAATATTTTTCCTGCAGTTCTAGAAATATAATCAGATATTATTAATACATTATTATCTAAACTAGGTTTTTTTAAAGACCTTGCTACCTCTATAGCTTTAATCAGATCCCTTTTTAACTCATTGTATTGCATGTTCTAACGCCTTACAGCAACTACATTGATTTTCATCAGGATCTCCTTTTAATTTGGGTACAACATCGTAAAGTATCTTTCTAGCACCTTCAATATTTTGAGTCATAACTTTTTCCACTTCAGCAGCTGTAACAGGTTTTTCTGCCCAAACATCGTAATCTGTAACCATGGCTAATGTTGAATAACACATTTGCGCTTCGCAAGCAAGATTTATTTCAGGAACAAGCGTCATACCTATTATATCAGCTTTAAATACCTCTTTCCAAACCCTGCTTTCAGCTCTTGTGGAGAATCTAGGACCTTCTATACATATGTATGTACCGCCTAGATGTGATCTATAATTTAAAGATTTTGATGACTCAAATATTTTTTTGCTCAAATCCTCACAAAACGGATCCGCCATACTTACGTGTACTGTTATAGGGCCATCAAAAAATGTATATTTTCTTAGTTTCGTCATATCAATAAATTGGTCAGGTATAACAAAATCTCCAGGCTTCATGTTTTCATTTAAGCTTCCAACAGCTGAAACGCTAATTACATATTTTACGCCAATGGATTTTAAAGCCCATATATTAGCTCTATAATTTACCATATGCGGTGGAAATTTATGCCCCCTTCCGTGCCTTGGCAAAAATGCAACCTTTACACCTTTTATATATCCTACTGTTAAATAGTCGCTTGGCTCTCCATATGGAGTATGTATTTTTACTTCTTTAGAGTCTTCAATTATGTCTGCCTGATATAGTCCTGAGCCACCAATTATAGCTACATGGGCTTTAACGTCTTTTGGAATTGAAAGCTGTACAACCATTATATCACCATATTATTAATGCAAGGATAGGTTTTAATTTTTGTATAAATCTAGTTAATGAGGTGAGAATTATGGTAAGATTTGCCTTAATAATAACTAGTGACAGCGTATATTATGGTAAGAAAAAAGATGAGATAACGCCCATTGTTGAAAAAATGATTGGGGAAAGCGGACATGAACTTAAGCTTAAAACAATAGTCAGAAACGATAAAGATGAAATATTAAATTCATTAAATAATGCTATAAAGTTTTCTGATATAATATTAATGACTGGGGGAACTGGTATTTCTCCTAAAGACATAACTATTGATATAGTAAAACCACTAGCTAGAGACGTTTTACCAGGCTTTGGAGAACTTCATAGATCAAAAAGTCTAAATGAAATTGGCTATAGAGCTATATTGAGCAGAGCAAATGCATTTATTTTAGATAAGTGCTTGGTAGTAGTAAGCCCAGGTAATCCATCTGCAGTAAAAATATCCTTAGAAATTTTATTGCCTATCGCAAATCATATAGTAGAACAACTTAACGGAATTCCACATAATTCATAACAAAGTGAAGTTTAAATCTTCACCCTGCCTTAAAAAACAAAGATTGTTGTTTCTCTTTTATCATTTTATTTGATATACCTATTTCATAAAACTTTCTTTATATATCCATTAAAGAAATTTTAATAAAAACAAATTCAAATCTAAATTAAATTTAACTGGATATTGCTTCGTAATTTATTTCTTTCTTTACAGGACTTGATGTAGGGAATTGCGTTCTGTCTGCATAATTATATGAATAGTACTCAGGCTTTAGCCTTTCCACAATTAATTTGTATGCCTTTTCAGGATTTGTGTGATTTCCACATGTATAGACGTCAACAGTTGCATACCTATACTCTTTCCAAGTGTGAACAACTATGTGGCTTTCATTAACAAGCGCCATTACTGAGACGCCTCCTTTAATTCCCGGTATTTTCCAGCTCATTAATTGTATAAGTGTTGCATTAGCTGCTTTTACTGCATCAAGAACTGTTTGCCTTATAAGTTCCTCGTCATCAGCTATTTCTGGTTTTAAACCATATAAACTACCATAAACGTGCTTTCCAACAATAAAGTCCACGCCATTACGCGATTCTTCATTCACTTCTAAGTTCATGCCCTCCTATTTTTCTAATGTATTTTGCAAAAATAGAGCTTATTAAGCTATTCGTGCTTTACACTAATTTAACCTATTAACAGAACTCATAATTGTTATAATATTCTGTATTACTAAAAAATTTTAGTTTATAGTAATTAAAATACAAAACTTTTATAATTAAAAATATAAATTAATTAAAATTTATAGCAATGCTTTTAAACATTTATACCTAACATAAAATTTAAGGCGATTAGACATGCCAGACATAGATGATCCAGAACTAAAGGAAATATTATCAAGAAAAGCTATGGAAATAATTAAAGAATCTACTAAGAAAAATGAGGAAATTGTAAATACAGAACCTGTAGAATTAAATGACAGCAATTTTGACGAATTCATATCAAAAAACAAAGCAGTTGTTATTGATTTTTGGGCTCCATGGTGTGCACCATGCCATATACTTTCTCCTATGTTAGAAGACTTATCTGGAAAATATACAGAAATTAGATTTGCAAAAGTTAATGCAGATGAATCCCCAATAACAGCTAGCAAATATTATATAATGAGCTTGCCAACAACTATGTTATTCTTTAATGGAGAGCCTGTTGACAGAATTATAGGGGTTGTCCCTTATGAAGTCCTCGAGGAGAGAATACAATGGTTGCAAGCAAAGCTGCATTAATTGGTATTGATGCATTAAGTTATGGAGAATTTATGAAATGTAGACCTAAAACTTTATTGTATTTATTAGATAACTCATTTAGAGGTGTTGTTGAAAATAATCCACCTCAAAATACAATATCATCATGGCTCTCAATACTTAGTTTAAAAAAAGTTGATTCAAAAAACCTAAACTATGATGTTTCTGAACTACCATTAGTAAAGTTAATTAAACCAATATTAATTAACATCCCTATCACAAATCCAACTTATGGAGTTTTTAATATTAATATAGATCAAGGAATTTCATATCAAGAAGAAATAGATGGAGTAATGAATGAAATATTAGAAAACTTAAATGAAGGGCCAATAATAGCTGGAATCACGGCCTTAGAAAGAATAAATGATAGGGTATGCGAAATATATAATTACATAGATAAGATGCTTTTAAGCGTAATAAGAAACGTTGAGGAATTTATCGTTTTTTCCCCTTATGGCAAGCCAAAGAAAAATTTCTTTGAGCCATACGGAGTATATCTATCTTCTAGACCAAGACCTAATGAGCATGATACAGTTAAATTATGGGAAATAGGTCAAACATTTATAGAGATTGTTAAAGGAGGAAATTTACAAGAAGATTTTTGATAATATAGTCTTTTAAAAATTTAATAAAGTTATTAATTATCTAAAACCCGTCATTAAAGATCTTGCTGCTAATATTACTGGATCCCAACTTCTTGATAAAGCGAACGACAAACCTCGCCCTTCAGGGCGGGGAAAAGGTCAGAATGAGTCAAGAATTTTCTATGTACATCATCCAGCTTTTGCAAGGGAATTAAAAGAAAATATAATGAAATCTAGATAAAATAGATATAATAAGTGGGGGTATATTAGGAATTGAGATAGCTGAAGCATTAGTAAAAAATGGAAAACAGGTTATATTAATTCATAAAAATCCTTATTTGCTAAATAAAATTCTAGATGAGGATATGGCTCATTATATTAATGATATTGTTTCAAAAGACTTGTTATTGAAATTAAATGAAGAAACCTTGGAAATAAATAAGGGAGGAAGATTAGTTATAACTAACAAAAACAAATATGAAGTTGATGGTACAATAGTAGCTTTAGGAGCGGAACCTAATACAGATCTGGTTAAAGGAAATAATTTTATTGGAGAAACTAAGGCAATTAATACTGATCAATATATGAGAACATATATGAAAGAGGTTTATGCAGTTGGAGACGTGGCGCAATCAAGAAACATTATAACAGGAAAACCTGATTGGCAACCATTTGCTCCAGTTGCTGGGAAAATGAGATTTACAGCAGGAAATCATATAGGTGGTATAAATTATAAGTTTCCGGGTTTAGTTGGAACGGCTATAACAAAATATAAAGATTATTTAATAGCAAAGACGGGATTAACTGAAAATGAAGCTATAAAAAATGGCTTTAAAGCAATCTGACCTCCTCCCCGCCCTGAAGGGTGAGTTTCCTGAGGTCTTAAGGGTTACACTCCTTTATGAGTGCTACTCTATTATCCACCAAGCCGATATTGCGGGAGAAATCGGCTCCAGCTCCTCATGCTTTAAGAATTGACCAGACGAAGGCATCTAAAGGCATTTCAAATAGAAATAGTATTTTTGGTTAAAAATTTTACCCCGTCCTGAAGGGCTAGGTTTGCCGTTCTCTTTATCAAAAACTTTATCATCTTTATTTATGTCAAAGGAATCTCTTTCTCCAACTCTTTCTATTATATTCCCTGTTATTTTTAACTCTCCATTTTCAATTATTTCATAACCTGTAAATAATCTTCCCTTAAGAATTATTGAGCTCACTTTTCTCACCCTTAATACATTAATTAATTTTAACTATAAAATATTTCTCTTTGAATAATATATGCTATGATTTTTAATTTCTCTTCTTTCCCATAATTTAATGAAATGAATGTTTCAGGATATCTCATAATGAAAGATTTATTCAAAATAAAAAGATAGACAATTAATATAAAAGTTATTAACTACTATAGATTTTGCGATAATTACTCCTTAATAGTATAAAGATTACCGTGAACTACCGCCCTTACAAAAGGGGGTTTGTCTTGAAAATTATCAAAAGAAACTTATAAACCCACCTGACCAGTCAGTAAATAATTTATATACAACCAACTCTATTAAATCGATGGTGAGCGAGATATAGGTTATTAGGTGATGGCTTTGGGTAGTCTTGAGCAAAATACCAGCAAATTGGAAAAATTAAGGTCGAATCTTGACAAATGGCTTGGCCTTTATGTAGGGTTGATGATAATCATAGGGTTATTAGCAGGTTATTATGATATGGGCTGGGTTCATAATCACATAAATTTGCTTCAAATTATTGAAATGGCATCAATATACATAATGATATTTCCAATGATGTTGATGCTCAATGTTAAAGCGCTGGGAAATGCATTTAGAAATTTAAAAGTTGTTACAGCTGTAATAATTCTTAACTTTGTCTATGGACCTTTAATGGCACTTCTTCTGGGAGATCTTTTTATTGGTAATCCATATGTAAGACTTGGGTTATTTATAGCATGGCTTGTCCCTTGCTCATCAATGAGCATTGGATATGTGGGGTTGATGAGAGCAGATATAAACTCAGCAACAGCTATGGTTGCTCTTTCTTTTATTCTTTCGCTTGTATTAATTCCAGTTGAAACATCGCTTTATATACATAGCGTTCTTGCAAACGAACTCAGGGGATTTGCACTTTCTAGTGCAGCAATTTCTCACGTTGAAATGGGACTAGTTATGACCATAATTGAAGTATTGGTTATACCTCTTATCCTTGCTATACCTACACATGAAGCAATGGTTAGAAAAATGGGACAGAAAAAATTCAAGAAAATAAGTCCCCTTTTCCCTTCTCTTACAATGCTTGGCATGCTGATAATAATTTTCACAATTTTCTTCGCTCATTCCGGTGTGCTGATTACCCACATTAAAGACGTACTTGGAGTATTCTATTCGGCCATGGTTTTTGGTTCTGTATCGCTTACCATCTTTACTGTATTATTTAAGTATGTTAAACTAAATAGGAAAAATGAAACGTCATACAGCTCATCCATGGTTACAATACTTACTGGTATTCCGAAGAATGAAGCTACAGCTATTGCAATTAGTACCATGGCGCTTGCATCCCTTGGTCCACAGATTGCATTTCTTGCATCAATGGCACCTTCACTTTTACCAGCTTTTCAAGTAGTATTCATAATACTCTTCATAAAACTTAGAGAAAAAATAATTGACTATTATGGAGCTAGGAGAGAATTAGAAATTATTGAAGAAAGGGAAGTAAATGTTGAAAAGGAAATAAAACCAATGGAGGTGAGTAGTCATGAGTAAGAAAGCTTTAAACCTATTGGTTCCAGTCGATTTTTCTAAAGGAACAGAAAAGTGGATAAGTGAGGGACTTAGCAAGCTAAACAACGTTAGCAGCATAAGACTTCTCTATATAATTCCCCTCAACATGTCTGAAGTTAGTGAATTTGTCACAGAAGATGTAGTGGAAAGCGGGAAGAGAGTTGCTGAAAATAAAATGAAAGATCTGGTAAAATTGATAGAGTCATTTGGATATTATAAGATAAGCTATGAGATAGGTGTAGGAGATCCAGCTAAAATAATACTAGAGCAATCTAATACTGGAAAATTCGATATGATAATGATGGGGCATCGAGGTTTCGCATATATTAAGGACTTCTTTATAGGCAGTGTTACGCTGAAAGTCATATCAAAGTCACCTATACCAGTCTTGGTAGTCACAACTCCCCCGCCCTAAAAGGTTTTCTTTAGGGTGTCTCATAGGTTCCTGTTTCACCTATAATTTCATTTCAATCATTTTTATTCATGATCAAGTAGGGACTTAGCCCTCAATTACCTACAAACGGTAGATTAATTATAATACTCCTTTAAGCCCAACGCATGAGGCTCATATTTTTGTATTACTCTCACCCTTTTAAGCATAGCCCACATCAACGTGAAAGGTCATCAGTTTATACTTATAGATAAAAAGATTTCTATTAATGTGAAAAAGGATTCGGCCATATCTGTTCGGTTTTACATCTCATTTAAGGTACATTCAGGGGGGTCAGGAATATCTTATAAGCGCCTTTTTTCTATATTAAGCTTAGCAATAATATCCCTATCTTTCTCAAACCCATATTTATTACATTTAAATCTCCCCATAACCAGTTTCAACAAGCTTAGTATTACATACAGGACAAACAGAAGATGTTTAATTAGGGTCAACAGCTAAAGCAGTTACAAAATGTTCGTTTTCTGCAAGTTAAGCTTCTTATTGGCTATGGTAATTTATTCTCTACTTGCAGTATGCAATAGCATGAAAAGGGAAACCTTTAGTTCATGCTTATTATTTTTACTCATAAATAATATACCAAAATTTGAGAAATACTTAATTAAATTAATAGAACTGCTTATTAATTCTATAGATTTTTAAGGAGACGATTTTAAAATCTACCATAAAGGGCGATAATTCCCAACTATAGTGATTAGAGGGACTGTTTCTTATAATTGTTAAACTGTTTTGTGGTAATAAATAACAATATAAATGCAGTTGACTCTATTATTATAGCAAATAATGATATATAATTAATAAAGTTTTGATATAGAAAACCATAAATTATTGAACCAGACATCCATGCAGTTCCTTAAAATAGTCCAAAGATCCCATAACCATATGCCCTATTTTCATTTGGCAATATATCTGCTATAGCTGCTCTTGCAGTGCTTTCATATATTCCATTCACTATTTCCCAGAATATGCTAACAAATAATGCAGAAACAAAGTTATGCATTAATATTATTGGAACTATTAGAGTTGCAAATATAGGTGTTATAAGTAAAGATATTGGACCAGCTCTATCATATATTAATCCAATTGGAAATGCAAGAATACCATCTACTAACATAGCTATTAAATACATTATAGATATCCAGTAATCTGGCAATATATTACTTGCACTAAATATGTATGATACATTGATCCAATGCATAAAACCAAGAGCTACTATTGCCATAGAAATTGTATAAAGCCAAAAAATTTTGCTTAATGAATTCCTTTTAAAGCTAGCCGTTTTTTCAACTGCTTTAATATTAGGATATTTAATGTATGCGCTAAAAAGAAACATTAATGAAATAGAAGCAGGTATTGCCAATATTAAGAAAGTAAACTCATAGCTTTTTGTTGAAAAAAGAGATAATGTCACTATTAAAGGTCCGAGTACTGCTCCTGTCTGATCTAGAGCTTCATGAAGACCAAAGGCTTTACCCTTACCAATTTTTTCAGTAATTTCTGCTAAAATAGTATCCCTTAAAGGAGTTCTCAAACCTTTTCCTATTCTTTCTAAAAATATAAATAAAATTGCTAATTCCCAATGTCCTGAAAAAGCTAGAAGAGGGACAGCAAATAAATTTAATATATAGCCTAAAATTGTTAACCCCCAATAACTTATACTTGATTTTAAATATGTTGCTATTACCCCGCTGAAAAATCTCATAACATAACCTAAAAATTCTCCAATACTAGCTAAGCTAGCTAAAATAGCTGTCGCTCCCAAAGCATCTAAATATGCTCCTGAAACAGATCTAGCCCCCTCATATGTCATGTCAGCAAAAAGGGATACAAACGATAACAAAATAAAAACAATTAATGATTTCTTGCCTATATCTTTAAAACTCATTTTAAATTCCCTGAGGCGTTGAGTCCTTTTTGAATATAAAAATTTATTTGGTTTATAATTTGCATCTTTAATCAATTTGAATTCAGCTATAATTTTAATACTTTTGGATTGCTGCCCTTTTTATTAATAGTTGTTAAAAAACTATGTTAGGGGTTTGGGCTTCATTGAATTTTCATAAAATTGTATTTTCAGCCCTTGGACTTCACGGGGGTCATAGGGCAATGCCCCATTCATACCCCCTTTAGCTGGATAACCCCAAACCCCAACAAAAAAAGATAATCCGGCTATTGAAAGTTATAAAAATTTTCTTGTAAACATATTATTTAATTTTATTATTGAAAAAAAATATAAAATAGAGAAATATTAGCTATAAAATATATAAATTAGTTAAAATAATTAAAAATGGTGAAAAATTTGGGAGATGAATTAAAAAATAAGATAATATCAAGCTCAAATTTCGGATTAATAGGATCTATTTTAGTTATTTTAGGTTTAATACCTCAAGTGGGAAGCATTTTAGCCATAATAGGATTAATTTTAATACTAATCGCTCTATACGAGTTATCTAATGCTTATAATAATAGTTTAATATTTGATAATGCATTAAAGGCTATAATAGCAGGTATTATTGGTTTTGCAATCTTTGCTTTCGTTTCTGTTATATCTATTTTTACAATGGTTTCTCACGGCATTATTTTGGGTGCAGGATTAGCAATAGTTGCAGTAATAATTGCTTATTTGGTGATCTTAGCTTATGGATATTTCATTAGAAATTCTTATTATGAATTAGCAAAGTCCTCTGGCATTAAAAGGTTTGAGGAAGTTGGTAAATTTTATTGGTGGGGAACCATATTACTTATAGTTCTAGTTGGTGCAATATTTATATTAATAGCAGATATTTATGCTATATTGGCATTCCACGAATTGAATCTAAATCCAATACCGCAAACAATAAACAAATAAAAAAATTAAATTTTATCAGATTTAACATATATAAAAAATGATAAAATAGCAGGCAAGAAAATCCATAGTGTTGCAGCTATCGTTACAAATGTATAATTTATATTAATTAATAGAGAAAATGAACTTGTTGATATTTTTTGCAATATCATTGATGATACTGCATATGGACTAATATATGCCAACCATGTTTTTCCTGTTAAAAATGATAATATTTCAAATATATCAAACAAGTAAAATATTAGGTAAAATGCAATAGATATCCCAATAAAACCTCTATAACTTATAGATGCTATTAAATAAAGCAATGAGTAAAAGCTAATAGAGCTTATTATTAATGCTGCAATACTAAATAAAATATAGCTATAAGTTATACTTGCATTTAATACATACGAAACAGCTATTGGAATTACTATACCGGCTGCAATTGATGAAATCAGCATAGCGATTAAGCCTGAAGTAAATCTTGATATAAAAAGCTGTCCTTTTGTTATAGGCCTAGACAAGATAAATTCAATTGCCTTACTTGATCTAGGTTTTACGAAAGCATCATTTATTAAAAATAATCCTAATAGAGGGAAAAACTCTGCAAAAACAGTTAGAGAAGAAATTAATGCACTTCCTTCTAATCCTTTACTTATCAACGAAGGTATAGTAAATGAATAATAGTTTGTGTAATTTAATTGCGTTGAATTGCAATCGGTATTTAAGAAAACAATAGGCTTTGAAGAATTCTGTTCTATATTAACCTTTTGGCTAAATAAGATGGGTTCTCCAACACTTGATAAGTTTAATTCTGCTATTTTATATAATTCTTTTGGTAAAGAAGAAATATTTTTAATCATTGAAAGAGATAGTTGTCCATAATATATGTTGCAACTCCAATTTCCTTTTGGTAGGTATATGGAGGCATAAACTTCACCTGTTTTTCCCTGTATATTAACTACTGCCATGTTTGTTATCGATGCAGTATAATTAACGTTAGAAAGCTGGAAATTTAACGTTGCTACTCCTACCTCATTTACTCCTGTTAAGTTAATTTCTGCAAAGCCTTTTGAATTTGTTATAGCTGTTTTACCATTATAGAAAATTTTCGCATTTGAAATTATCTGTCCATTAGCGCTAATTAAATAACCCTCTAAAAGATAAGTTCTATTAGTTGATACAAAATTTGAAACAAAATAATAATTTGAACCTACCTCTATTTCTCTAGAAAATAAATAACCAGCTCCTATACCGGCTAATATTAAAAGAATTATTGCAATTATTAATGCTTTAGAAGATAATGACTTTTTTAAATCATATCTAAAAGCATAACTCACTTCAATCACCTTTAGTTAACCTCATGAAGTACTCTTCAAGCCCTCCGCTCTTGTTTATTTCTGAAACCTTATAGCCCAATTTAACTAATGCTGCATTTACTTCGCTTGGGTTTGCGTTTGTGTCTAAATCAAAAGAATTATTATTAATTTTATTTACTTTGCCAAAAGATGATAGCACATCAATTAATTTTTCATCAGGATTTTCAACAACTACTCTTAGCGCAATTTTTGCCTCAGACTTTATTTCATCAATTGTTTTTATTGCCAAAATTTTCCCTTTATTTATTAACACTACTTTATCCGCTATTGCTTCAACTTCACTTAATATGTGGGAAGAAAATAAAACAGAGCAATTTGATTTTTTAAATTCTTTAGCTTTTTCCCTAAAGAATGCAATTCCTTCTGGATCTAAGCCATTTAATACCTCATCAAAAAGATAGTTTTGAGGATTTGATATCATTGAAACTGCTAATGCAAACCTTTTCTTCATACCTTGAGAAAAATCTTTAAGCTTTTTATTAGAGCTTTCCCATATATTAACTTGAGATAGCAATTCCTTTGCTAAAATTTCTGCTTGTTTACCACTTATTCCATGGTAGCCTGCTAAATATTTAAAATAATCAATTGCTTTCCAATCTGATTCAAAAACAGGTATTTCAGGTACCCAACCAATCCTTTTAGATGATTCAACTTTTTTAGAAATAACGCTTAAACCATCAATTAAAACATCTCCTTTTGTTGGTTTTAAAATGCCTGCTGCAATTTTTATTGATGTAGTTTTACCTGCTCCATTTGGGCCCACAAATCCAACTATCTCTCCTGAATTTACTTTAAATGTTACTTCATCTAATGCTTTGAATTTATTATAAAGCTTTGTGACTTTATTAAATTCCAACAAATCCAACCATCTCTCCTGTCTCAACTTTTAATAAGTTTTTAATTTTAAAAAACTTTACCCCGCCCCTAGAAGGGGCTTGTCGTTCGCTTTATCATTTCTTAACCCCAAAATTATTGTCTTTTGGGCAAATACTTTGCTATAGATAATGCAACATCTCTTCTTGAAGAGCTTTTTATGTAAACGTTTCCTTCACCTTTAATATTAACGAAGAAGAGACCTTCATCACCAAATAACATGGTTTTTAAGTTTCCCACTCTGGATATACCATATTGTAACCCTTCATCAAATGCAAGTAAATGCGATGCCTCAATGTGTAATTCACCATTATTTAAATGTATTTGATTTACTTGGCCAACTGCATGTAAAAATGCTGAACCAATACCTTCTAATTTAGCTAAAAATATACCTTCCCCGCCAAATAAACCTGCTGTTAAGCTACCTAATTTAGCATTATAATTAATTGATTTGTCGCAAGCTAAAAATGATGTGTGCTCAACTAAAAGACCTCTTCCGTTTAAATCAATTTTAACTATCTTTCCTGCAAGAGGGGATGAGAGGGCTATTTTACCAGGGCCCTTTGCTTCTAATAAGAAAAAAGTTGATCCGGTAATTTCTCTTTTTAAAGCTCCTAGAAAGCCTCCCTGCATTTTTGCATTCAATGATATGCTACTGTCTTTGTATATTATATGAGATCCATCAACATAAATCTCCTCTTCGTTATTTAATTCAGCAAGAAGATATTGCATTTCACTTCCAACAATTTCATATTTAACCAACTTTCCACCGTTAAATAAGTTAATTTAACCCATTTTTAAATTATAATAAACTTAAGGATTTGAAATAAGAGAAGAATTTTTAATATAAATTTTAATATTTTAAAATAAAAAGTTTTTCAATAAGATTAATGCTAATCTCTCATTACCAGCATGTGCTTCAGCAAAAGTTTGTCCCAGCGTTGATTAACTATTTTCTTTTATATCTCATCAAGCGGCTTGCAACTAGTCAGCTTGATGTAGACATTCTTATTTATAGTATCTATTGCGCTGAGATCCCTCATGCCGACTAGTGCCATTCCTCTAATTCTTTCACATAGGTACGGCCGGAGCCCAGCGAGCTTTAATCTCTCGGCCGCCCAATCAACACCTATTTGCATCGCGGTGCTGATTGGTATGATCATTGCCGCGTACCTTTTGTCTACACTCAGCTCCTTGACAGGATCCCTGATCTTCAGCAACGAGTTGTAGTAGACCAAGTCATGGTTATTAAACCGCCTATCATATCTGTAAATCCCCTCAAGGCTGGCTATGCCGTAAACTAGCACTGCAAATGGTCTCAGGTAGAGCCTTTTCCTAAATGCAGGCTCTTGTAAGTAGTCTCTCAGCGTGTAACCATACCCCCTTATTATGTCAATTTCATATCTTAGCGTCCTCTTTAAAGAGCCAATAAAGCCCCTTGAGTACCTCTTCAGTTCGTACTCTGCTAGGTTATTGAACTTCAGATCCCTTATTCTAGTTCTCATAATAAGAGGGAAATAGTTATCAAAGCTGACCCTAGCACCCAGCTCATAATCTTCTGGGTAGTTCAGATCACTCCAGCCTCCTTTAGAAAGCAGGTACTCCCTGTGATAGAGGCCAAGGAGAGGTTTCGGCCCCCCTATTGCCATGCCCCAGTCCAGCGACCTATGCCAGTAAATGTTATATTCATCGTCTAGGTCGAACGAAGTCACATAGCTGCCTTCAGGGCACTTTGTTAGAGCAATTTGCCTACCAAGCCCTCTGCCTGTACCTGAGGCTCTGTAGACCCTGAGGTTGTAGTCCTTTGAGATCTCGAGGAGCTTTTCATATGTGTTGTCCATTGAGCCGCCATCGGTTATAACGATGTCTGCATCTGGCCTAAACACACTCCTTATAGCTCTCTCAACTGTATCTGCTGAGTTAAGAACCGTGCCATAGATGCAGAGCTTAGCCAATTAGATCACCAGCATAGCTTAGGTTGTTTGGTTTTAAATATTTGCAAGCTATTTAATCTATATAAATCAGAATATTTAATGTGTACATCTCAAAGCATCAACTATCTGGTGGCAAGATAGGGGCTGGCGAAATTAGCTCTGGGAGTTCTTTGTAATTAAGAAAGTTTACTGTTGCGTTAGTCCTAAGGTGCAACCCTTAGTCCCGCTTAATTTTATGGCCTTGTTTTTGTCTTGAAGGTTCAGGCCTTGTCTGAGATGGTCGTGTGCACACCTGTCTATCCCCATGAATTGAGAAGAGTATCTTATTAAGGCCAGTATATACAATCTCTTAATAGGAATCATATGCTAAAGCTATGCCATTAGCTATGAAGCTTATCCTCCTGAACTTGAGCTCCTTAGCTAATGCTAAGCCTTCTCAATGCTTGGTTGTATTGATGACCCCTCTCTGCCCTAAAGTGCGAGGATTCTCTCAGGACTTATTATAGGTTTGTGATTTACTACCTTCATTTTCATCACTTTATAGCTGGCAAGTGAAATCACCCACCCTGCTCCATTTCAGGTAGACCACTGGTAGAACTTTAGCCAATTACCCCTATCCCTCATCGCAAAGAGCCCTCTTTTTTCCAAGGACTTAAAGATATGTAACGTTTAGGAACACACATATACTTTGGCCCTATCTTAGGGCTTCCCAACGCCATATCACACTTGTTAGTTAGAGTAGAGGTGTACATCATATTTCGTTAAAGCATAACCCTTTAGCAGCTGTTTCGATTTTTTAATAATTTTTTAAATTTAAAAAACTTTACCTGCACTAAAGTATGAGGCTTGCCCTACTTTTGTCAATCCTACCTAGTAACCTGCCAGCTTTAATTAATTTAGTAACATGTTAATTGGTATGGTTGTCTCATGAACGAATGTCTTATAATAGCAGAAGAGGACTTCTCGTTGAAGTTGATGTTATTGTGAATCTTAGCCCCTTAGTTGGGCCATGTTTATCGTGCTCTTCATACAGAATACCTATACAGATTAGCTTTAAACCACTCTATTGTTCTTTCAAGTCCTTCATCAACGCTAAACCGAGGTGACCAGTTAAGCAGCTTTCTTGTTGTTGTCGAGTCATAAGAGAAGTCAATGTATTTTTCGCCTGGCTCGTAATCTCCTTCTACCCACTCAAGCTGTGGGATGAAATTCTTCACTTTCTTAGCTAACTCTACATTCTCAATTACCTTATCTTCCTTGTTACCCACAAGATGTAACGTGTGAATTCCTGAGTCATAAACTTCTTCTATATGCTCGATTAGCTTATCATAGAAGCCAAGCGCGTCCTCAGCATAAGTCCAGGCCCTCTTAGCATAAGGAGATCTAAGCATGAACCTTCTGCCCATAAGACCATAAATTATGAGCCTGTGAGGTAGTTCATCAGAACGTCCCCTAGGTCCAAAAGCACTACCAACTCGTGTAACAAGAGTTCTCAGCTCGTATTGCTTCCTATATGAATGATAGAGTTGCTCAGCAGCTCCCTTTGACCAACCATATACGTTGTTTGAAAGTGGTAATATGGACTCAGAGAAGATGGTACCAGGGTTATGTCCATAAAGAGCATTAAAGGAAGAAGGATAAATTATATAACCCTTAAAGTCTGCCAGCCTAAGGGATTCCAACAGGCGAAGTGATGGCAACAAATTGCCAATTGCAACAGAAGTAGGGCTTGATATCCCCATTGGTCTGTCAGCATAGCCTATAGCACTATCAATCACAAGACTGTAGTCCTTAACATCATTAGCGGTTACATCCATAACATTCTTCCATTCATACCTGACTCCATCTAGAATCCCGAGGTCGGAAAGCCTCCATGCTTCTTCCCTTCTCACAATGTCCATCACTGTTACTTGGTAGCCCTTTCTCAATAATAGCCAAGCAAGGTTAGAACCTAAAACTCCAGCTCCACCTGTAATAAGTGCCTTCAAATTTTTGTACCCTAGATTATTGTGTTAATATCATTTTTAAAGTTTTTCCTCATATTAATATCAATAATATAAAGTGAAATAATTTTATGGTGAAGTTTAAGCTTAAATTTCAACCCTCTTAAAGCCCATAAAATGTTTTAATATTATTCTTTACTTTTTAGCTAATAAAATAAGGCAAACCAAAACTAGTATAGTTTTTTATATTAAATTCAACCTTATAGATACATCTTTAAATACGGGGAATTCTAAAGCCATTTAGGTCAAAAGACTATAAATCTTATTTGATGCTATTAACATAAACTCTATTGAATTGACTTTCATTTTAAACTATACTTTTTTATCGAAAAATAGGATAAAATTTGGCGTTTTATATTTCTTTAAATGGGTTATCTTAGCAAAAACAAAAAGAAATCTATTATATCTTTGAAAAAGTTTTTGAAAAGTCGTAAAGTTATTAAAGCAAATTGCTAATATAATTAACAGAATTAAAAAGGTGCATATAATGAAAGTAGCAATATTAATGTTACCAAGGTTTTTCGGAGGAGGTGAGATAAGAACCCTTAAAGTATTAAGCTTTTTTCCTAAAGAAAATTACGTATTAATAATTCCAAAAAATAAGAAGTTAATGTTAATGAGAGATATTAAAAAGTATTTAAATGATAGAGAATCATTAGATATAGTAAAATCAGCATATGAATTGGAGGATTTCCATAGCATAGGCCATATAAATGAAATTGCATATGGTCGTTATATAGCTAAGGTCTGCAAAAGGCTTAACGCGGATTTACTTTATGCACCTTATGATTATTCTGTTTTATCCTTAGGTATAAGATCTAGCGGAATGAAATGGAGTTTACTTCTTCAATCAATACCAGCAATAGGATCCTTAACTATAGAGGATGGCTATGGATTTAGCCTTTTCTTAAAAAATGCAAAACTAAACAATTTAGGTTTACTTAAGGCATTAAATGGTTATACAAATCTTAATTTGCTTAGTCTAGCAGCTCATGGAGTTCAACTTCTATCTGTTTCTAAGTCAATACCATATGAAATGAAAAAAGTAGGCATAAACCTTAACTTCAAAGTAGTTGATCCAGGGATCGGGGTTGAAAAATGCAATTATTTAAATCAAGAAAAAGTGTATGATTTAATTTTTCATGCTAGGATTACTCCTGAAAAAGGCATTTTTGACTTTTTAAAAATAGTTAAGGGAGTAGCTAATTATAATAAACAAATTAAGGCCTTAGTTGTTGGCGCTGCAAGTAGTGAAATGGCAAAAGAAGTGATAAAATATGCACAAGATTTAAGGATAGCTAAAAATGTTGAATTTAAATTTAATGTAAAAAGTAATGATGCGTTTAATTTATTAGCATCATCAAAGCTATTTATATATCCTTCTAGATCAGACGCTTTTCCGCTTGTAGTATTAGAATCCCTTTCCTGTGGAACACCTGTATTAGCATATGGAATACCTGCAATAAGGTTTAATTATTCAGACACAAAAGCTGTAATTAAAGTCAAACCCTTAGACATTAAAGGAATGATTGATCATGCTATTAAAATAATCGATGGGTCAGAAAAAGTAGTAAATGATGGTATTAAATTTTCAGAAAAGTATACTTGGGAAAATGTGGCAAAAGCTGAATGGAAATTAATAGAGTCAATTGCTAGTTAATAAGAATTTTTTAATAACATTATGAATTATTTATTGAAATTTTTGAAAAATGCAATTATATTTGATAAAATTTAAATTTTGAAAAAACGAGGAAATGATAAATAAAGTATAATGATTAATTGAATTATGTTAAGTGGATTTATTAAAAATTAGGGTAATCTTTAAAAGTTAAAAAATAATAATTTTTATCTATGCGAATGATAATTAATGTTAAATAACAAATAAAAAAAAAGAAACTGTAAATTTTAAGGGTTTTGACTAGAATTTATTGAAAGAATAAGAAAGCGTTTAAATTTTAATTTTAGCAAAAAAGGATTTAAAAGCAAGTAATATAACAATTTTTGGGTAGTTAAGTTTGGATAAAAACTTAATCCAAATGAATATATTTCTAAGCCAGCTTTTAGAAAAAGATTTTATCTAGCTCCTGCCGGCGTTTCAATTTATATGATAGCATTAATGTAAAGTGCCTATAAGTATGATAAGCAATTAAACAATCTAGACTTTTTTATAACCAACTTGTAAAGCTTAAGGATCCTGTAGAGGAAATAAAAGCAGATGAGAGTCATATAGCATTATTAATTGATTATGAGTCAGCAATTAAAATAGGCTTGATAAGTGTTATTAGAATGATGAGAAAAATAGGTTTAAAACCATATAATTGTACTCATATTAAGGGTAAAATGGCTATAGTTGGATTAAAAGATTATAGCGCAATAAAAGATCTAAATAAATTAGCTCATTTGAAAATTTTAACCTGTAATCCCCTTTAGATTATTTATAAGTTCTTCAATAACTTCATTAAGCCTTTCCTTAAACTTTTCATAACTGAAGTCTTTGGCTATATCTTTAGCTTTTTCTGAGAGATTATTAAGCCTTCCATTCTCGCTTAATAATTTCTTTATAATTAGAACTGCCTCTTCACTGTTTTTATAACCTAATCCTTCATCTATTCTAGAGACTATGTCTGTCCATCCTCCTCCATCTCTATAGACTACAGGTACTAGCCCAGCAGCTGCTGCTTCAGCTATAGAAATACCAAAATGCTCAGCAAAAGGTGGATGAAGGTAAATAGAAGCTTGAGACATTAATTCAATTATTCTTTTTCTTGGCACATCTGTTTCAACATGGAAATTATTTAGTCCTGTTGCCTTTTTGTTTATAGCTTTAATAACTGGTGGTGAATAATTACTTGTACTACCTATCAAATAAAATTCGGCTTCAGGTATATTCCTAGCTATATCAGGTATCGTATCTAGCTTTTTCTCAGGAGAAAATCTGCTAACAGTTAATACCATTTTCCTTCTTTCTCTATTTATAGAAAGAAGTTTCTCAATATTTACTGGGGGATAAACAATCCTAATTTTAAGGTCATTGCCATACACTTTCTTTATATAATTAGCAGTCCATGTACTGTTTGTCATTACAAATCCTGATTTGGAAATCAACGATTTAGCTTTCTTTATTACTAATGAGTTATAAAGTTTTCTAATAATATCTATATTTGCCTGAAGTGAAATATAATCAATAAGAGCTGGAAAATGAATGTAAGAGGCATTTACCCATGGTAAAGGTATATTTGCTTGCGTATCGATTATAAGATCATAGTTTTTAATATCATTTATATGCTTAGTAAGATATTCTATAGTTAGTAAACGCCTATAACGAACAAATTTACCATTAGCTCCCAAAATTTTATTTATAAAAGGTTCTCCTAACTCTTTAACAGATGGAATAGTTTGCTCACCGCTAGTAAGAATTTCCCAAGCCTTAGGATCTTTATGAGCAGTATAGAAATCAACATTATGATTAAGTTCTCTTAATGCTTTGTACATTTCTAATGCTAATTTTTCTCCTCCCCCTGCTTGTTCAATAAGAGTGTGAATCAATGCAATTCTTGCCATTTTATTTCACCTATTTTATTAATATTTTTGTCATAAGCATGCATTTTTGTTGTTTTTTTATTTTACACATTATTTTGTGAATCCAACTGATTTTAAGTTTTTTTATTTTATGAGCTAAATTGCATTATTGTTAGATAACAAACTTAGCACTAGTTTAATAATTAGTCGAGAGTTCTCTTGCATGTTTTGTAAGATAATACTAATAATACTTTATAGTCATCAAAATGGGACATTAATTCGCTAATCAGATTATGAGTATATTATAAAAAAGATTTATTACAAGAATAAGAATTTTTAGTTTCTTCAGAGTCATGTTTTACATTATAGTAAAATTCAAGAAAAAAGTCTAAATATTTTTTTAACTATATAAAAAAGTTCTGCAAAAACTTCTGATAAAATTTATTTTATATTTTCAATGATTGAATCTGATCTCCTCCTCACCCTGAAGAATTATCCAAAGTCCAGAGGGTTACATTTATGTGTGCTACTTTCTTATACCATCTTGTATTGTAGAAGTAAAATCGGCTCCCGCTCCTCATGTTTTAAGAATTGATTAGATGAAGAAATGTGACATCTCAATTTTTTAATACATTTCGAATCTAGATCTTTCCCCTGCATTAAAAGGCAAGGTTTGTTAATTCTTTTATTATATAATTATTTAAAGCTGTAAATACTCAAGTAGAATCACTTTTTTTCTTTTCTATTAATTGATTATTTGAGATTAGTATTCGAGGTAAATTTACACTTTATCTCTACTTATCTCTACAAATAAATTTATTTTACTCAAATTTAATCTTAGTGACTTGGTTCAGAGCCAAATTAGTGCCAAATCACGGGGGCTAAATCTTTGGCAAAAATTTGCCAAAACTATGTGACAAATTGCCACACTGCTGGTTTCTGTGCCGTCATATAACGCAGTTTGTAAGGGCTTTCTAAGAGAAGAACAGGGATACAAAGAAGAAGATAATAAATTTAGCTTTCACCTTGTTTAATAGTTAGGTATAAATTCTCGAACTCTTCTTCCTAACTAGCTAAACTTACAAAAAGTCGAACAAATTTGTTCAAGATCTTGAGATTTATTTTTGTTCACATGAATAAATATTTACACCTAACTTAGGATCATGAACTATTTTAAGATAACAGTTAAATCCTATATTTTTTAAAGAGGCTAAAATTTTATCATTACTTACATTAGTAATAAAGGGATGAGTTTCAAATACTATATATTTAAATTTTTTTAATTCATTAGGGTCAGACTTTGTCAATATATCTGCTTCACAACCTTCGCAATCCAGCTTTAATAGATATGGGTTATCAACCATTTCAATAACATCCTTTAATGTTATTGTTGGTACTTTACAATTGCCATTAGATTTTACTAAACTAAAACCTCCAGCTTTTACAATATCATAATAGCAAGGTACTGAGATAAATCCATTATTGATGCTAAGTCCAGCATTAATAATTTTATTTTCCAAATTATTTAACTTTACATTATTAATAGCACAATTAGCTATATTTGGTAAAGGTTCTACACCAATAACTTTCTTAGCACCTAATACAGCAAAATATATTGAAGAATCCCCAATACTTGCCCCTATATCTACTACATCTTTTTCTTTTAAATCTGAAAGAATTCTAGGATAGTTATATTCACCCTTTGCATAAATTTCGCTTATAGTCCATGTAGAACAATTTAAACCAAATTTAATGTTTAGTCCATTAAAATTAAATGATAATATACCATTATTAATTATTGGATTTAATCCATTAAAACAAAGGTTTCCTAGTATTGCTAGCAAATGAATTGCTTTATAAATATAGTCTGTATTTTTTGAATCTTCATTTTTGAAATAATTAATTATATCAATATAATCTATTTTATTCTTACATTTCTTAAGATTTGCAATTTCATATGCTAAAAGCCTGTATTCATACCAAGGCAAATCAATATAACCTACACCTTTTAATTTAACTCTTATAGTTTCTTTTCTTCTAGCATAATCAATTAATGAAGGAAACCATCTATCTTCTATTACATCTCTTAAGGCAATAGCCTGTTTTATATATAAAATAAGATTGATTCCAAATAATAAGAATTAAAATGCCAGATAGCATAGGAAAACTATAAACTTTTTTATTTTCTAATTAAGTTTATAATAGGGAGAGAGAATTGCCTTTTGAATTTAAAAAGCTGGAAATACCTGAAGTTATTTTAATTCAACCAAAAGTGTTTGAAGATAATAGAGGATATTTTATGGAAACTTTCTCTATAACTCAATTCTTAGATAATAATATAAAGTTTGATGTAATTCAAGAAAATCAATCCTATTCTAAAAAAAGTGTTATAAGAGGTCTTCATTATCAAAGAAATCCTTTTTCTCAAGCAAAATTAGTTAGAGTTATAAAAGGTGAAATCTTTGATGTAGCTGTAGATCTTAGATATAGTTCTCCAACATTTGGGAAATTTATATCGGTTAAATTATCTGAGTATAATAAAAGTGTACTTTATATTCCGAGAGGATTTGCTCATGGATTTCAAGTATTAAGTGATGACGCAATAGTGGTTTATTTGGTTGATAATTATTATTCACCCAAAGATGAATCAGGAATAATTTGGAATGACCCAGATATTAAAATAGAGTGGCCGATCAAAAATCCTATATTATCTGAAAAGGATTCTCATTGGCCTACATTAAAAGATGCTATTTCAAAAGATTTAATTTTTAGGTGATATTTAATGAAGGTTAAATATTTAATACTAGGTTCTGGCCAACTAGGTCAGGAACTAATTAATTTATTAAATAATGAAAATATGGCATATACATACCATAAATCAGATCCTTTCAATAAAGGAATTGCCTTAGATGTAACTAATTTTGATTTATTAGAAGATATTATAATTAAAACAATGCCAGACGTTATAATAAATACGGTTGCTATTACTGATGTGGATGGTTGCGAAATAAATAAAAAATCTGCATTAAAAGTTAATGCGGAGGCAGTCAAGCATATAGTTAGAGCATCAAGAGTTATAGGATCTTATTTGATTCATATAAGTACTGATTACGTTTTTGATGGAACAAAAGGCTTTTATAAAGAAATTGATGAGCCAAATCCAATAAACTATTATGGATTGACGAAACTCTTAGGAGAGAGTTATGCATTGTCTTATGATGATTCTTTAGTTGTTAGAACATCTGGTGTTTTCAGCTATAAGGGTTTTATTCCTTTTGCTATTTCTAGACTAAAAGAAGGTAAAGAAATAAATGCATTTAAAGGTTTTTACAGCCCTATATCAGCGAAAAAGTTAGCACAAGCAATATTAGAATTATCAGAAAAAAGGAAATCAGGAATAATAAACGTAGCGGGAGAAAGGATTTCAAGGGTTGAGCTTGTAAAAAGGATTGCCGATATTTTGAATATAAAAAATCCTATTATTAAAGAAGTGGATAATGTTAATTCATGGGTTGCCAAGAGACCTTATGATTCTTCTCTTAATTTAGAAAAAGCCAAAAATTTATTGGGTTTTGATTTTTACAATATAAATGAAAACATAAAAACGGTAGTTAGGTGATCCTAATGCAGGCAGTTGTTTTACATGGGGGGCAAGGTACTCGATTAAGACCTTTAACTCATACAGGTCCAAAGCAGTTAATAAAAGTTGCTGGAAAACCTGTTTCCCAATGGGTATTAGAGCAAATAAGGGATTCTGGTATTAATGATGTTATTATAATCTTAGGAGATAATAATCCTCAAAGGGTTATAGAGTATTATGGGAATGGTAAATCGTTTAATCTTAATATAAAATATGTTTATCAAGGAAAGGCTAGGGGGATTGCCGATGCAATTTACAAAGTAAAAAACATTGTAGATGAAAGGTTTATTGTTTATTTAGGCGATAATATTGTTCCGTATGATTTAAGGGAAATAATAAATTTTAAAAAGGATGCATCAATTCTTTTGGCAAAAGTTCCAGAACCCCAAAGATTTGGGGTTGCTGTAGTTAAGGATAACAAGGTTGTTAAAGTTGTAGAAAAACCCAAAGAAAAAATAAGCGAATTGGCTTTAATTGGTGTTTACGGTTTTACAAATGAGATTTTTGATATTATAGAAAATTTAAGGCCGAGCTGGAGAGGTGAGTTGGAAATAACAGATGCCATACAAGAATTAATAAATAATGGAAAAGAAATTGAATATAGAATAGTAGATGGGTGGTGGAAAGATACAGGGATGCCTGAAGATATATTGGAGGCAAATATGATATTGTTGGATAGACATACAAATAGAGAATTAAAAGGACAACTTGTCAATTCTAAGATAGAAGGGAGAGTATTTATTGATATTAATTCAAAGGTTGAAAACAGCAGAATAATCGGTCCTGCATATATAGGTAAAGGCTCTATTTTATCAAACTCTTATATGGGGCCATATACTATGGTAGGGGATAATTGCAAGGTATTTGATTCTGAAATTGAAAACAGCGTTATTCTTGATGGTGCTTCAGTAAAAGGAGTATTTATTAGAGATTCACTTATAGGTCAAAACGCCATAGTAGAGAAAGTTAATGATAAGTCCAGAACATTAAAATTAGTTATAGGGGAAAATTCTAGAATAGAACTTTAAAAATTATTTTTGTGAGTTTATGGCTTAATAATTACAAAATAGTTTAGAAATAATAAAGCAAATTTTAATAAAAAATTATTGGAGCATTTTTTAGTTTTCAAAAGCAGTTTATGCCAAAAGATTTAAATATGAGGTTTAATTTTATTGTAATAAAGATTTGTCTATTTTAAGTAAAAATGGAGCTTTACTTAAAAGCGCTTGAAGAATATTTATTTTATGCTTTTTAATTTTATTAACAATCATTGCAATAAATATTAAAATTATAATAAATATTAATATTCCGATTAAATAAGGTATTTCATTATTTGGTAATTCATTAGTATAACTTAGAGAAATTTGTTTTATACTAAAGCCATCCAATTTTTCATTAGTTACATACAAAAAATACTAGCATTTTTTAAAATTAATTATAGATAAATGCTTGTAATAAGTTTTATTATATGCTATACTTTTCAAAGGGAATACATTGGAATTAAAATAATTTTTTATTGTTAAAAGTAACATTTGGTATCCATAAAACGCTTTGGTTTAACATGCCTTTTACTTGATATATTACCCCATTTTTATAATATTTGTTTATGCCATCTAATGGATTTACGATTTCCAAAGTTATTCCTTCAGCAAATTCATTTGGTGACAAAGAAAATGCATCTGGAACAAAATAATATGTGTTATTATAGTAATATAATTCCATAGTTGAATTTCAGCTATATATAAATAATTGGTATCCTGAAGAATAGCCTGCTATTACAAATTACCAAAAGGGTAAAATAAGTAAATGTTTCAGGTGAAGAACCTCCCATTAAGCCTATTAAAAACGTGAGATTTCTTGAATTTATAAATATTTGATCTAATAAAATCTTATTTGAATATGTTGAATTTTTAAAATAAGAAAAAATTAATATAATTTTGGATTATTTGAGATATAATTGAAAAGGGTGTTTAAGTTATATAAGAAATTGGGTATTCATATGTATAATAGCTTCTTCCATTTTCATAATAAATCTCATATTTCCCTTAAAATTATTTAGGGTTGAATTTTGAGTAGTAACGTTCCAAATATTGTCTAAAAATTTATCATATAAGTATTGTTTTGCTTTTTAACTCTTGCAATATTTTGAAACCATAGAGTTGTAGATAATGATGCATTGATATTTTTATTTAATTGCAAGCCAAAACCATTTATGTAACTTGGTTGACCAGAATAAAAAATCCATTATAAAAATTAAATTTCCCACATATACCATAGGTTGAATAACCATAAGTTATCAACTTTTTATTAACAGAAACTAAAGTTCAGTTATCGTTTATACTCATGCTTGAGGATTTAGCTAAAAAATTATTATAAATAGAAAAATTAAAAAAATAAAATATTTCTTTATTCTATGGATAAAATATTCTTTTTTACTTAATTTCCCACCATTTTTATAGTAAAATTAGATTAAAAATTTTATTTTCTAAATTCTTTTCTTATTTGCTATTAAAGATATACAACTTTATTTCTCTTTAAAATTAAATCTTTTTAGTCTAATCTTTTAAAATAAATTTTTATTAGCTTTGTCTTACTCTTTTTCTCAAAAATATATTATAATTTGCTATTTCATAATAAAATTTTTATTCAATTTAAATTTATATATTTATGTATAACATAAAAATGGGAGTGAAAGTTTGGATTCACTAAGTTTATATGTAAAAGCTGCATTCGCTTTAAGAGATGTAATAGAAGATAGATGGTTTCCTTCATTAATTGATTTTGCTAGAAGAAAAGAAACTATAAGAGTTAAATTAAAAGGTTTAGGCTATATTGATTTGCCTTGGTATGAATACGGGTTTTTAGCATTAGGAGTAGCAAGTCTTAAGAAATGTAAGAATAAAATAGATTATATTGATATAATTAATTATTTCAAAAATGGAGATTCAAAAAATGAAAACTATATTTATACAGCAATTCATTTCCTAGCAATATTTGGATATCTTTGTTTTAATGGACTAAATCCAACAATCAATAATGATATATTATCATTTAATATTAATGGACAAAATATTAAATTTGGTTTAAATTGTTCTTCATTGAGTTTAAATGAAGTTTATACAATAGGTGAATATAACTATCCTGAAATTCTTTCAAATCTAAAAGAAAAAGATGTAATAGATATAGGAGCAAATATTGGGGATTCTTCAATTTATTTTGCTGTATTTGGTGCCAAGAAAGTTATTGGTGTAGAACCTTTACCAAATGTAGCTAATTGCGCTATTAATAATGTAAATTTAAATAACCTTGAGAATAAAATTAAAATTATTAATGCTGGACTTAGCATTAATAATGGATTTATCTCAGTACCTTGCGATTATGATATTATGGCATCTAGTGGTTTTAGTTCAGTAAAATCTAATAGTAATTGCAAAGTACCAACAATAACATTAAAAGATGTTATTGAAATGGTTGATAGCCCATATCTATTAAAGCTGGATTGTGAAGGTTGTGAAGCAGATATATTAACAAAGTCTGATCCTAATGAATTAAAAAATTTTAAATATATAGTATTTGAAACTCATCCCTTTATTACTGATGTAAGCGATGATAAAATTTTAGCTTCTTTAAAAATTGCAGGATTTAACTGTTATCTCAAAATTGTTCATGATTCCAAGTTAGGTGTAAATATTTATCTATGTAAACAAAAATAAATCTCATCATATTGAACAAATTTGTTCATCTTTTTGATAAGTTAGCTTTTAGTTAGGTAGAAAAGTTCAGAATTTCTACCTAACTATTAGACAAGGTAAAAGCCAAATTTTTGTATCTTCTTCTTTGTATCTTAGCTTAGTCTCTTCTTTCTGTACCCCTATTCTTCTCAAAAGCCCTTACAAACTGCAGTATATGATGAAACAGTAAACCACTCTGGTATCCAAGTGAACCCAGAAAGATTTAACCTTTGGAAAACCTAATTACTTGGAAAAATGATTGGAAGAGTAGAAGAGCTTTTAGAGAAGTAGATAAAAGGCTTTTATTAAGCAAAGACAAAAATAGCTTTATTGCAATAGACCCCCAAAAAACTAAGAAGAGCGAAAGGGTAAGCA
>Ga0080003_1000345_pt1 | contig 31663 bp, 40 predicted proteins | sample JossMetagenome_FD_69206 | JGI IMG/M metagenome (GOLD analysis project Ga0080003, IMG submission 69206) | Hot spring microbial communities from Joseph's Coat, Yellowstone National Park, USA - JC2_E (SPADES assembly) (version 2) | ecosystem: Environmental > Aquatic > Thermal springs > Hot (42-90C)...
CTTTTTGTCCTTTAGTGCTTCTAGACCAGCTTTTGCTATCTTAGCAGCATCATGCTCGCCCTTAATACCAAAGAATGCTACATTCGCCTGCTTTGCGAGTGTTTCTAGCTGCTCGTAGGCTGCCGGCCTAGAGACATCGCAGCAGATGAGCCCTGCGCTAAGGCCGCGGTCTTGGTAGAACTTTGCAAGCTTAGCGGCTGTTGTAGTTTTACCAGAGCCATATATGCCAAGAAGAAGAATCCTCTTTGGCTTGAGCTCAGGCTCATACTTCTTGCCCATAAGCCTTACAAGCTCTTCATAAACCTTGCTTATTATAAAATCCTTATGTGATATACCTGGTGGCACCTCTTCGTGAAGCGCGGCATCCTCTATCCTTTTTGTAAGCTCGAGCACCAGCTTAACATCGACATCTGCGCTTAGCAAGCTCTTTTGAAGCTCTTTGTTAAACTCTTTTATTGTCTTTGAATCAATTATAGTAGAGCCCTTGAGCCTTGCAATCGCTTTTCTTAAACCTTCGCCTAAATCCATGAAATCATTCCAGCACTAGCATTAGCTATTGGTTGGTATAAAGAGATAAAAATATTTATATGTTCATAATCTATACAATTATGCGGGCTCGTAGCTCAGCCTGGTTAGAGCGGCGGTCTTATAATTTAAAAAATAAGTAAGCCGTAGGTCGAGAGTTCGAATCTCTCCGGGCCCATTTACTTATTATAACTATCGACATGTTTTGAAGATAATAAATCAAAACAGAGGTATCTTCTTGTCTTTTCAATCCCACAGATCCTTGAATGCCTTATTGCTGAAAAGAATCTCTTTTAGCTCCTTTTCAAATTCTGGGTCATTTCTCCTGAGCCATTCGATAAGAAGTGATGCGTGCTCCTTTTCGTCATCCCTGTTGTGCATAAGCACGCTCTTTAGCTCTTTGTTCTTGCTTGCGCTTATTCGCTCATCATAATACATTATAGCTTGCAGCTCCTCTACTAATGACTGCCTTGCCCTGTTGAGATCCCTTGTAGCTTCATCAACATTCTCTTCCATTATATCATCTTATCAGCTCTCCATATAAGGAGCAAGATAATATGTTATTGTCGCATCCCCTATGTTGTAGCTTAGCTTTATAGGCTCATTTGTCCTTAGCGACATGCTTATTGAGTTGCCAATAGGGCATGATTTTACCATATTTTCTAGATACTCTAAGTTAAAGGTTGCATCTGCTGCTTTTTGAGCTTCGAGCTTCTTTATTACTGTGCCATCAGGCTCGTGCACTTCTTCAAGCTCGCCTGAGTCGCCATGCGCTGTTATTGTAAAGCTATCTTTTGCTGCCTTGAATGAAATATAGGAAGAGATAAGGTTTGCATCCTTTATTATTTCTTTCAGCGGCTCACCTGCTACTTCGACATTTGCATCAAATTGAACATTAGGCTCTTTCTCAACGTTTTTCCTAACATCTATCAATGGTAGCTTATATCTTCTTCTTACACCCTTGCCAACAAACTCTATAAGAAGCTTTGAATCTGCGTCTTTCATCACAAGTACTTCATCATCTCTTGCTCTTGAAAGAACCTTGCCGAGGTTTTCCATGTTTAAACCTATGCTTGTTGGCTTCTCCACCTCAAACTTTGAGAACGCCTTGCTAGGTATAAAGAATGAGACCATGCTTATTCCGCTAGGGTCCATAGCCTTAAGGCTAATACCTTCTTTTGTTATATTAAATGAACCTTCATCTATTAGGCTTACTATCGATTCAACGCAGTCGCGCCAATATTTCGCGTTATCCATTTTCAATTCAAACATAGAACCCCCTTAATAGATATTAAAAGAAAAAGCTTAATAATGCTATTCATCGCCTTGAGAAAAGGAAGAAAAAGAGGATTGCTATAATGATAAGCACTATCGCAAGAATTTCTGCAACCAGTATAGCACCTTGAGAAGTGCCAAAGATTATTGGCACTGGGCCTATCATAACAACGCCACCAACATTTACATTGCTTTTCTGCTGCTGGCTAGCACTCAACAATGTATATAAAAAGAGGAGCATAAAACCTGCGAGTATGAGGGTGATGCCTATAAAAGCTATATAACTATACATAATTTAAAATATGAAAAAGAAAAAAATAAATTGATGTGGTTTTGTGATAGGCGTTTTATACTCTATATCAGATATTGCCTCAGTAAATATGGCTACCTACCTTGAAAAAGAGCATGGTTTTGAAGAAATTGGCGAAGGTAGTGCGTGTGCACCTAGCCAAAAAGCGTGCATTATTAAGACAAGCAGGTCTTTATTAGAGCTAAATGAACTAGATAAATACAACTTCGAGCTTATATACTTTCTTAGCAAGCACTCCAGTGCAAAGGGCATAGCGGCATTCACAACACACCCAACCGGAAATTGGACCAAGGAGGCTAAGCTTGGAGGCAAGCCTTATGAGCTTTCATATTCTGCGCCTCTTGAGATGTTAAGCATACTAAAAGAATTTAAAAAATCTAACAATTATGGCTTAGAGGTAAGCTATGAAGCAACACACCACGGGCCTCTGCTTAAAACACCATCGCTTTTTGTTGAGGTAGGTGGTAATGAAGATACTGTAGGCAATAAAGATTATGCAAAGGTAGCGGGAGAGGCTGTTTATAATTCAATTTATAATGATGGTGTAGAGTTTAGCAAGGTTGTAATAGGCATAGGAAATACACATTATCCTGCAAAGTTTTCTGAACTTGCTTTGAATAAGGGCTACGCTTTTGCACACATGCTGCCAAAACACTCAATAGAAGGAAATGGTGATAATTTATTTATGCTTGAACAAGCAGTTAAGAGAACAAAAAATGATGTAGAGATTGCTGTTATAGACTGGAAGAGCCTAAACAGTGAGATAAGAGCAAAGGTTATTTCAAAATTAAATGAATTAGGCATAGATTATGAGAGAGTTTAGATTTGCTCTACTGACAATAATGATAGCAGCATTTCTCGTAGGCAATGTATTTGCTCAGTATTGGTTCCAGTTCGGCGCTAGAAGCGGCAATAGTGCATCGTTTAACAACGGAGCAAGGGTTGAAATACAGACAATAACGCCCCAGAACCTTACAAGGGGCTCACTAGGATTTTGGGTTGGTGAAATATTATCAAATGGTGCATTTATACAAGCAGGATACTTGATAGAAAACGCGACAGGTAATTATCCGGCAATTTGTACTGAAAGTGGCTGCACCAATTATGAAGAGATAAAAGCTGGAGATGCCGAATGGTTCTACGAGTATTTTCCACCAAATTCTAAAAACGGCTTCTTTGGCGCCATCGGTCCTGATGGCTCTGCTGGTGCAAACGGTACATTTCATACCTACGGCTTTTATTCTATAGGAAATACGTGGTACTTCACTTTTGACGGGAAGGTTATTGGAAACACAGATCTTGGGACAAGCACCTCTGGTGCACAAGTTCCCGCAGCGTTTGGAGAGCTTGCAAATACAAGCACAACCAGTACTTACATAAAAGATGTTATATTCGCAAACTTATCTGTATATAAGTATGGGCTCTGGCTACCTGTTTCAAGCGGCTATGCCTATATTGGCTATGGAGTTGGAAGCGAGAAAAACCTTAGAAACCCATATGGAGTAAAGGAGCTAGGCAATAGAGTAAACTACTTTGCTGTAGGCTCTGGCTTGCCACAGCCCCTTAACGGAACACAGCTTTGGACGCTCGGCTATTACCTTAATATTAAATCACAGTATGGCAATTTAAACAGCACAACAGGTTATATTGCGTATTCTTCTGCGGAGATAAGTGCACCGAAGTATGTTTACATTTCGCCAGAAGCCAGAGCAGTATTCAACGGCTGGACTGGCTATGGGTTCGGATCATATACTGGCCCATTAAACTCGACAACGATCAGCATTGATAGCAATGTTACAGAGATAGCCAACTGGAAGCTAGAGTATCTTGTTAACATATCCTCTTCATACGGCTCAGCAAGTGGCACGGGTTGGTATGAGAACGGAAGTACAGTATATTATTCAATAAGCAGCCCAATAATATACAAGAATAGTACTACAAGATATGTGTTCCTTGGCTGGAGCAATGGAAACAAGAACACAAGCGGCAAGATTATTGTTAATGGACCCATAGATATAAAGGCAATATGGGCTGAGGAATTCTTAGTATATGCAAGAACCCCTTATGGTAACGCAACAGGCTCGGGCTGGTATAGAAATAACACAATCATCTTTCTCAAAGTGCCGAAAGAAATTATAAACCAAACACCTGAGGAGAGGCTTGCTTTTTATTCGTGGAGCAACGGAAATGAAAGTCCGGAGCTAACAATGCTTGTGAACAGCCCTGTTAATCTAAGTGCAATATATAGGGAGCAGTATCTTGTAAGGTTAATAGGATTGAATGGAGATAATGAACCCATAAACGTTGAGTTATTTGATATTGATGGCGAGCCAACAAACGGCAGCGTGTTCTTGTTTGCAAACACAACAAACAAGGTTGATTATGTAATCTATAAGGGCGTTAAGATTATGTCTGGTGTTCAAATAAGTGCAGATGCTCCAAAAACAATAGATATTCCTCTGCATGTATATAATGTGGTAATATCAACAAAAGATATTTTCGGCTTAAGCGTAAATGCTCTGGCTCAACTTAGCTTTTCTAACGGCAGCACAATATATACATATACCAATGGAAGCCTTGTCTTAAAGAATATACCATATGGTTATGTTAATGGAACCATATCTTATTTTGGTATATCGCAACACATATTGCTCGATAACGGAGCTGGTGCAAGCCTCACCTTCTTCTCTGCGTTTGATATCAGCATCATTGCCGGCGTTGCAAGTGCAATAGGAATAGCATATTATTTAGCTAGAGAGCATGAGAGAAAAAAGTTAAAGAAGCCCCCGCTACAGACACAAATAAACTAAACAAGTCTGGCAATGGATAAGATTTTATGCGTTAGCTTCTTATTTATTAATGTGGTTGCTTGAAGGTTGCAATCTTTGTACCACCAAAAGATTTCAGGGACGAGACTCTTTCGATGATAAGACTTATTCTAGAAAAGTGGAAAGTAGAAAGGGTTATAACAAGCTATACCACTAAAGAATGTGTGGGCAGGCATGGTGCTATTTACAAATCCGATATAAACACAGCAAAAATAGATCCAAGCGAGTTTGATAGCTTATTGTTGGTTGATGGCGAGGGAGTAGAAGCATATAGGCTTTACGATTTTAGGCCCCTTCTTGATTTGGTAAAAAGATTTTATGATTCCAAGAAGATAGTTGGAGCTGTTGGAAATGCGATAAAGATCCTTGCAAGGGCGAACATAATAATGAATACAAAGATCTCTGCGCCCGCTGATGAAGAGATGCAAAGGCTTATGAGGATTTACTACGGTATTAATTCACCAGTGGAAGTTGAGTTTGACAAAAACATACTTACAGCAAGAAATCCAGAGAATGCCGAGGCGTTCGCACAACTTCTTCTTGAAAAACTTGGTGTTAAATAGAAACAACAAAAGCTTTCATTCGGTTTGCTTATAAAAGAGGTGCTTCTCAGCACCACACTCGCATTTATATACTATATATTTCTTTGAGCTTGCGATCCTTACTGAACAGTTTATTCCAGGAATAAGAAAGTTATTGCATTTTTTACAGATCATTTGCTTCTTATCTTTTGGTATGCTTACCTTATAATGCATGCTTATGTCTCTAGCAAGCTTAACATACCTTTTTGCCAGCTTGCGAGAAAATTCATTGTTCTCTCTTGTTCTCTGCTCTGCAAGCTCAAGAAGCCTTTCTATACGCTCCTTCGCAATCTTTTTAACTATCTTTTCCTTCATGGATATTCCTAACTCTAACAAGAATTAGAAGAACTCCTTTTTATTGCTTATTTATCTTGCTACTTTTTATAGCTGAGCCAACTTTGATAGGCTTTTACGTCCCTATCCTTTAGCCTGTTTAAGACTTCCCTCTTTATTTCCTCCGTTGTAACCGCGTCTCTTGCCGCAAATGTGTTTTCTACTTCTTTTGCTATCGCTCTCGCATTTTCTAGGGAGCCACCTGCCTTGACAATAGCAACTACTATCTTCTCTCTTATGAACTCTTCTTCACTCCCATTTTTCTTTCTTACCTTCATGCGCCCACAAAGATATATCGAAAAAAAGGTGTAAATCGCTTTCTATTTTTTGCATAGATTAAGCTAAAAATAATTCCAACAACTTGTACTTATTTTATATATACTTTTATTACACAATCTTTATTATGGACCAAGTGCTAGACCTTGCATATAAATACCCTTTTTCTAATGAAGCTAAGGAAGTTGTAAAAAGTCATGAAAGCACAAGAATAGATCCAAGATACCTAGAGCTTGGAAGGCTTAGGGTAAATGAAGCGATTACGAAAGGAGTAATAGAGTTCAGCGAAGCAAGCGGTGATGAGCTTAAGCTTGATTATGTGATAAGTTATGTATATGCTAGGATGATTGCAAGTGCAATAAGCATAGCCGCTGTAGAGAAGTATGTTTCTGCAGAAGCAAAGAGATCTGCGCAGGCACTTAGCTCTGAAAAAATAGAGAATATAATATATATAGCCAACGAGCTCGGGATAAAGGTTGAAGAAAATGGCGAGCTTTTTGCAATGCCTTTTACCGTTTATCTTCTTAATATGCCAAAAAACGATGAATATAGACTTATACACCAAAAGCTAAGCAACGGAATAGTTTACCTTGAGAGATATAAGCTTATAAGAATACTTGAAAATGCATTTACAAAAGCCATACATGTTGGAATGCCTATACCGAAGGAGAACTTACCGAGAGAGGTTATAGAGGTTTCTAAAACAATAAGAATGCCTGTTGAAGAGATAAAGATAAAGGCGAAAAAAAGTGTAGATGAGAGATATGCTTGGATAGAAAAGCTCCTCTCGCACCCACTGCCTGATTTCAGACATAGAGTAGTTAATCTCATACTTGCACCATACTTTGCTAACGTTAGAGGCTTGAGCGAAGAAGAAGCCACAAAAATAATAACACAATATATTGAGAAATGCAAGGAAATAAATCCAAATACGAGGGTTGGCGAGTCTTATATCGCATATCAGGTAAGATATGCAAAGAGGAAGGGGCTCAAGCCCTTATCACTAAACAAAGCTAAGGAGCTGCTTGGTGGGATAATAAATTTTGATGAGTTGAGCTAGATGATACATACCCTTTGCTATATATGTGGTAAACCAGCAAAGCATGTATGCAAACTCTGCGGCAGGCATGTTTGCGAAGAACACTATGACAAAGAGACAGGCTTATGCATAAACTGCAAGCTCGGCAAGCACATAAGCTAAAGATTGAAGTTTTCTATAGCAAAGTCGGATGCACCACTTCCTTTTGGGAAAGCTTTGCCATTTGGTGCTTCCACAGGCAAGCCTATCTCTTCTGCAACCCTTACAAGCTCTGATGTATCAACAAGCCTGTCTGTATAAAGCTCATAATATTTTATGTTGCCTGCTGTAGCCTCTCTTATTTTGAAGGTAAGCTGCTGCAGCATGCCGCTTCTTTTAACCCTTATTTTTATACTGCCTCTTCTTACTATATCACGTGCAACCTCACTTATCTGCATAGAATCAGCTTCAAAAAACATTAAGACAATTCAAATTAATCTAACCAAACTCAACTATAAATAGATATCTTCCTTATTTATAATTATGCTTTCAACATATCTTACCTTGCTTACGTTTGCGATCTTTTCTTTGCTTGTTCCTTTAGCAATGCTGCTTGCATCAAAGCTTATAGGCAAGGATGAAGAGCATAATCCGATTAAAGATTCAAACTATGAGAGTGCAGAAGCACCTATAGGCAGCGAGGTAAGCATAATGAACGAATACTTGCATTATCTCAGCATTTTTATCGCGTTTGAAATTACTCTTGCAATTGCACTCTTATGGGCAATAACATCTAGAGAAATAGGATTTGAGCAAAGCTTAATGATATCGCTTCTTCTTATTTTCTCAACTATTCTTGCTATATTAAGTATAGCAGTTTCGAAGGTGAAGATAAATGAGTGATGAAAGATTTGAAAATGCAAAAAGAGAGATGGAACAATTGGTAGTAGACTCGCTTAAGAATTATAAGGCACCTGTAGGCGCTTTCTTTACAAATCTGAAAGAAGCCACCAAGGCAATCGCTTCAGGAGCAATAAGATGGTCTAGAAAGAATTCGCTCTGGCCCATGCAGTTTGGACTTGCTTGTTGCGCGATGGAGCTCATGGATTTTGGTGCTTCTAGAATAGATGCTGAAAGAAAAGGCTACCTTCTCTTTAGAGGCACACCAAGGCAGTGCGATGTTATGATCGTTGCAGGCTGGGTAACAAAGGCTGTTGCACCTGAAGTCAAAAGATTATATGAGCAGATGGCAAAACCCAGATATGTTATAGCATATGGTGAATGCGCTGTTAGTGGTGGTCCGTGGTGGGAGAGCTACAACATAATAAAAGGCATCGATCAGATACTTCCGGTTGATGTATATGTAGCTGGCTGCCCACCAAAGCCAGAAAATCTTTTTGAAGCACTTATGAAGCTTCAGGAAAAGGTGGGTGGTAAGATTGAAGATTAACAAAGAGGAGTTGATTAAGAAGCTTAAGGAGCTCTCAAGCAGCGGTTATAACTATTTAGTAAAGATAACAGCGGTTGACTACATAGACCACCTTGAGGTAATTTACTTCATTAGGAATATGCAGAACAAAAAAGAGGAGAATGTAAGGCTAGATTTAAAGAATGGAGAGAGCTTGCCTACTGTCATTGAAATTTATAAAGCCGCAGATTATTATGAGAGAGAGCTTAGTGAGATGTTTGGTATAGCAATAGAAGGTAGAGAAGTTAAAAGATTACTTCTTGAAAAATGGGATGGCTTGGAGGCTCCGCTAAGGAAGAGCTTTCAGTGGGGCTCGGATTACAAAAGTGGTTGAATGCTAACTAAGATCAATGTAGGGCCGATACACCCAAGCACACACGGCGTGCTTAGGCTAGTAGTAACGCTTGATGGTGATACGATAGTTGATGTAGAGCCGCACATTGGTTTTCTACACAGAGGCGTTGAAAAACTCGCCGAAAATAGGATGTATATGCAGAGTGAAAGTTATATGGAAAAGATTGATTACGTTGCACCTATGGCTTATAGCGATCTTTATGTAGCTGCTGTAGAGGAAGCGATGGGCATACACCCAAACGAAAGAGCGAAGTATGTAAGACTTATATTGCTAGAATTCCAGAGAATCGCTAGTCATCTGCTCTGGTTAGGTACATTTTGTAATGATCTTGGCTTGATGTTTACGATGTTTACATGGACCTTGAAAGACAGGGATTTGATCTTAAATCTTTTGCAAGATGTTACAGGGAGCAGGATGTTTTATGTTAATATGCGCCTTGGCGGCGTTTCCATAGATCTGCCACCAAACTTTGAAGAGCACGCAAACAAATTGCTTGATTATTTAGAGAAAAGGTTTAAGGAATATGAGATATTTCTTGAGAAAAACCCGGTTTTTATAGAAAGGACAAAGGGTGTTGGCGTATTAAAAAAAGAAGATGCAATAGCCTTGGGAGTTACAGGACCTGTGCTTAGAGCATCAGGTGTAAACTTTGATGTAAGAAGGGATTATGCTTACTATGTGTATGAGAAGCTCCATTTCATACCGCAGATCCAAACCAAAGGAGACTCTTTCGCTAGATATAAAGTGAGAATGCAAGAAATGAAGGAAAGTATAAAGCTTATTAGGAGTGCACTCAAGCTTATGCCTGAAGGCGATGCACTTGGAATGCCCATAAAACTTATCTCGCCGCCAGTAAAGGAGAAAGAGGTTATAGTAAGAAGAGAATTACCAAGGGGCGAAGGTATGATTTTCATGGTTACTGATAAGCAAAGGCCTTATAGGCTTTCGCTAAGAACGCCCGCTTTTATAAACCTGTCAGCGCTTAAGTACATTGCAAAAGGAGCGAGTTATGCAGATCTTTTCTCAATACTAGGTAGCCTAGACCTGGTGATGGCTGATGTTGATAAGTAGTGTTGAAGAGTTAATTTTTGAGGTTATTGCAATCTTCATACTTATTGTATTCTTTGACTATACTTTCGGTTGGCTTGAAAGAAAGACTATTGCAAAAGCGCAGCTCAGGCATGGTCCAACTTATTTAGGCAAGTTTGGGGTTTTGCAGAACCTTGCAGATATATTAAAGCTTTTAACAAAAGAAAACGTTATGCCAAAGAACGCCGACAAACTTGTTTTCTCTACAGTGCCATTATTACTTCTTGCCTTATTTATTTTTCTTGTATATCTCTTACCTTTTCCTAATAGCTTAGGTATAGATATAAGTATAGGACTTCTAGCGATATTTGTACTTCTTTCATTTTCTCCACTCCTTATATTTCTTACAGGTGCTGCGAGCGGTAACAAATTCTCTTTAATAAGTGCGCAAAGGTCTGTGATAATGAGCCTCGCTTATGAAGTGCCGCTTATACTTTCTGTCGCAGCGGTTGCGCTTTATACTGGCAGCTTCAATATAGCAAATATAGTATATAGCCAGGCTAGAATACCGTTTATAGTGCTTATGCCTATCGGCTTTTTTGTGTTCTTTATAGCAATGCTTGCAGAGCTTGAAAGGCCACCTTTTGACTTAAGAGAAGCGGATAGCGAGCTTATAGCAGGCTGGCTTGTCGATGTGGGAGCACCATACTATGCTATGGCCTTGTTTGTTGATTATACCAGAATGTTCCTTGGCTCTCTTTTGATTTCGCTTCTTTTCTTAGGTGGCTGGCTTGGACCTTATTTGCCAGGCTTGATATGGCTTCTAATAAAAGTATTTGTTGTTGCTTTTGTTATAGTTATAATAAGAGCCACCACCGTTAGAATGAGGCTTGACAGGCTCATGAGGTTTGGATGGTTTTGGCTCTTGCCGCTTGCCGTATTAAATATTATATTTACTTTTATATTTTTCGTAAAATAAGGTGCGAATATGCTTAAGCCAATAATTGAAACGATAAAGGCCCTTGGCAAGGAGAGATTCACCACAACCTTTCCTGAAGAGAAGGAAAGGCAGCCCGACAATTATAGGGGCCTTCACAGACTTGACGTCGAAACATGCATAAGCTGCGGTGCATGTGAAAGAATATGCCCAAACAGAACAATAACAATGGTAGATGCAAACACCTCAAAAGGAAGAAGAAAACTCCCGCAAATAGATATAGAGAGGTGTCTTTTTTGTGGCTTATGCGAAGAAGTTTGCCCTACACGTGCTCTTACGCTTACCAAAAATTATGAATATACAGAATTCGACAGAAGGCACTTTATAAGAAGGCCAGAAGAATTGAGGTGAAAGATTGTTTGGAATAGAAATTTTTACCTTTGTGCTCATCGCAATTTTCACGATTGGAGCAGCTTTCTTTGTATATCTATCAAAATCTATAATGAGGTCTGCTATAGCACTTGCCCTTACTTTCTTTGGCGGATCGCTTGCAATACTCTTTACTGGCGAGAGCATTCTCGCACTCATGCAGCTATTAATATTCGTTGGTGGATTATCAACATATTTTATAATAACGCTCTCGCTAGAGCGTGAAAAGAGTAGAAATGTAAACCTAATGTATTTCTCAATACTTGCAATTGCAGTTGTCTCTTCGCTGATTATAATGTTCATGCAGTTAAGCGAACCCACAAATACACAAATAATGCAAAACGGCTTTCTGACAAGCTTTGCAAACAATGAGGAAAGCACATATTATCTTCTATACATTATTGCATTTCTTCCGTTTGCCGGAGCAATAGGTAGTATACTTCTTATAAGAAGGTTTGTTAAGGCGTTGAAATGATATTGCTGCTTTACCTAATCTTTGCTCTTATTGGAATGGGGCTTGCTGGAGTAATTGCTAGCCGCAACGTTATACTAATAGTATTCTCTATCGAGATTATATTTCTTGCAAGCATTGTGTTCCTAGCATATGGTGTTACATACAACCAAAGTGCATATGGTTCTGAAATGATTCTCGCTATATGGGCTGTAGCTGCATTGGATGCGATGGTACTTGTTGTTATCTATCTGATACTAAGCCACATAGATTCAAAGTTTAACATAAAGGAATTTTTGAAATCCAAGGGATAAAGATGATTGCGCTTATATTATTATTACCTTTGCTCGTTGCTCTGCCAATCATAGCTTTAATGAAAGAAAGTAAAAGAATAGCATATGTAGCAATTGCTGCAAGCATAGTAAGCCTTGCGCTTCTTCCTTTTGTTAACTTGGGAACGTTTAGCATAGAATGGTTTAATGTAGGTGGTTTTGAATTTAACCTTGTTGGTTCTGTTTCAGAATTAAATATTGTGCTTCTTATAATTATATTCCTTTTAGCACCATTCGTGTATACTTATTCTCTTGGTTACATTAAAAACAGAAGCGAGTTCAAACGATACTATATTGAGATGGTGGCGTTTACTGTTGCTATGGCTTCATTTGCAATCGCAGGCAATTTTATCTTTCTTTTTCTGGCGTGGGAATTCCTCAGCATTACTAGCTACCTTCTCATAGGCTTTTGGTATAGAAAGAGGAATGCTGCCCTCTCCGCAAGAAGGGTTATTACGATTGTGTTTATAGGTGATATTTCTCTGCTTGCATCAATAGCCTTGTTTTGGAATGCTTATGGTACGCTCACATTCTCAGGTATAAATGCGGCAAGCGGATTAGTATCTAATGCGGCTGTGCTTTTACTTATAATAGCAATATTTACTAAATCAGCCCAGTTTCCATTTAATGAGTGGCTTCCCGATGCTATGGAGGGCCCTGTTCCGGTTTCTGCATACTTGCATTCTGCAACAATGGTAAAGGCTGGTGTGTTTGTTGCAATGGTACTGTTTCCAATCTTTGCACATACGCACGCGCTTATTTATTTTCTGACAATAGGCATGCTAACAGCAGTGATAGCAACGACAAATGCGATGAAAGAGAAGCATATCAAAAGGATCCTAGCGTATTCGACTGTGCAAGAGCTAGCACTTATGCTGAGTGCTATAGGAATTGGCGCACTTGGGGCTGTGCTCTATTTCTTCTTTGCACAGGCATTCTACAAAGCACTTCTCTTCTTTAACGCAGGAGTAATGATGGATGCAAATGAAAATGAAAATATAGATTCAATCTACGGCCTTAGAAAAAACAAGCTTGTCTTCGTCTCTACCCTCTTCGGTGTTTTGGCGCTTGCAGGATTCATACCTTTTGACGGCTTCTTCTCAAGCGTTATGATGGGCAGCTCATTCTCAACAAACCTGTTTGCATATATAATAATAAGCGTAATAAGCATTGCCACAAGCTTTTTCATATTTAGATGGTTCTTTGCTGTTTCGAAGGATACAAAAAACAGAAATATAATAGCAAGCTATAGGATTCAGCCAAGGAGCATGCTCATAAGCATTGCATCACTTGCTGCAATGTTAATTGTTGCTAGCGTTGTATTCTTCTACTTCAATATATTTGGTTATAAACTTAGCCTAAACTTGGGTGAAGCACTTATCGAAACAGTTCTTGTCACCATAGGCTTTGGGATAAGCTATGCAGTATATGAAAAGAGGAAGTTTTCAATAAACTCAAATCTTTTGGACAAGATCGCATATAATGGCGTTGCAATCAATACATTTTACAACTGGTTTGCTGAATTTATTTACAAGATAAGTGAAGGTATAAGCATATTTGACCTTTATATAAATGACCTGTTTGATTGGATTGGACATGTAGCTGTAAGGCTTGGAGATATTACAAGAGATTTGGCAAATGGAGATATTAGCTTCTATGTTTTAATTATTGTAATAAGCATAATTATGATAGGTGCGTTGGTGTTGTTTATATGATTCCAATATTGATAATAATGGTGCTTCTCCCGCTTGCTGGACTTTTTGGTATAGTGGGTTCTAGGAAAGGCGTTAGCAAAATTGCGCTCAGTATTGCTGTGCTTGAGCTAATCGTTTTTGTTTATGCAGCATATACCCTTTCGCACTCTGGCCCATTTAGTGAGAGCTATCCTTTTATACCTAAGCTAGGAATTAATTTTGAATTTTCGCTTAACAATCTTAATTTTGTGTTTGTATTTCTTTCTGTTATTGTCTTTACTGCTGCGTCTGCAACAAGCGAATTCTTTACAAAAGAAGAGCGCGTAGGTTATTACTCTATTTTCATGCTTATTGAAAGTGGTGTGTTGGGGATGTTCCTATCAGGCAATCTAATTATATTATACCTCTTCTGGGATCTTTCAATAATTGCACTATTCTTTATGCTCTTCCATTTTGGTGGTTATGATAGGAGATATGCATCTATAAAATTTATTATCTATTCGCTGCTCTCAAGCTCACTTCTTCTTATTGGAATAATAATGACTTACTTTTATCTTCCAGTTCACAGTTTTGAAATCTCGCAACTCTTGAGCAGCGGCTACCTTATACCAAAGCAGTTCCAAATTGCAATCTTTATCTTACTTATGCTCGCTTTCATTATAAAGATGCCTGCATTTCCTCTTCATTCATGGGCCCCTGATGCATATTCAGAATCTACACCAGAAGGTGCGATGCTGCTTGCTGGTGTGCTTTCAAAATTTGGTGTATATGGTATGCTCCTTCTATTTATTTCTATGCCTATAGCAAAGGAGTATTCATTTTATATTGCGATTTTATTTGCGTTTTCATCAATCTACGCTTCTGCTATTGCCCTTGTGCAAAAGAATCTCAAGAGAATGCTTTCATATTTGAGCATAAGCGAAATTGGTATTATAGGTTTTGCAATAACAACAGGAAATGTTATTGGACTTAATGGGGCTCTGTTTGGCTCGCTAAGCCATGCGCTTATAATAAGCCTTCTTTTCCTTCTAACCTTTAGTATAGGCAAGGTGTTTGGCACTACCATACTTGAAAGGCTTAGCGGCATACTAAATGGGTATCATGTATTAGGCTATTCATTCCTTCTTGCAATGCTCGCTACAATAGGCTTACCACTCACCACAGGTTTTATAACAGATATTCTTACATTAATTGGCGGTGCTAGAAGCTTTGGTCTGCTTATACTCGCTCCTGCTTTGGCAATAATTGTAAACGCCTCTTATCTCTTCTGGACCTATGAAAAAAGCTTTCTAACAGGTGAAAGCGGTGAGATTTTTGAAGCACTTGATAAAAAGGTATATATTGCCATATTGCTTCTCATAACCATTATAATTGCATTAGGGGTTTTTCCTTCAGTTATTCTTAATTATATAGGTGTAATTACATGATAAGCTTATTTGATATGCTTACAATTAGCGTCGCACTTTTTGTACTATTAAATATACTTGCGAGGCTTGCAAACAATAAAAAGCTACATTTTGCGATAACGTTTTTCTCCCTTATCTTAATACTTTCAATTCTCTCATTAATGCTTTATTATAAAGATTTTGGCTTACACATGGGTTTCATTAATGCTAGCCAATTTTCTGTACTTATTGCGGCAATATTAACAATGGGCATGCTTATTATACAGCTGATAGCGTATGATGAACAGGTATATACTGATTTTTCTCTTCTCTCTAGCTTTTCATATGCTGGAATGCTTCTTGTAGTAATGTCTAACAATATTGTTACTATTTTTATAGGGTTAGCGCTTTTAACTGTTCCGAGTGTGTTTATACTTCTTCTTTCTAGAAAGTGGATAGAAGCTGGTTTAAAGTATTTTATAGTAACTGCTCTTTCAGCGAGCTTGTTTGCATTTGGGGCAGCAACACTGTTCTTTTCTACAGGGAACCTGCAGCTAAGCGAACAAGGCTACAGCTTGGGTAGCTTAATTGCTTTTATCTTCTTTATAGCTTCGATAAGCATAGAGGCGGGCATATTTCCGTTTAATCTTTGGATTCCAGATGTTTATCAAGAAGCACCTTCATTTATGACATCGATGCTTGGCGGCTTTAACAAAAAAGTTGGACTTATCGCACTTATTTATCTCTCCATACTTATGTTTCCATTCATCTCACAAAACCTTTTACTCGTGCTTGCTGTGCTTACAATGTTTTATGGCAACCTTGCTGCGTTGGTTCAAAAAAATGTTAAGAGGATCCTTGCTTATTCATCTATATCACAGGTTGGCTATATATTGATAGGCATTGCCTCAATGAGTAAATATGGTGTTGCTGCAAGCGCGTTCCAAATATTTGCACATATATTTGCATTTATAGGGGCCTTTGCTGTTGTGGCTTTCCTCGAAAGAAAAGAGAGAAAAGAGATAATAGAGTATATAGGGCTTAACAAAGAGAATAAGCTCGCTTCTTTTGCGCTCTCATTAATGCTTCTTTCAATGATCGGCATGCCTTTTACGGTTGGGTTTGTAGGTAAATTCCTTGTTTTCTCAAGCGCTATATATTCCAATTTTGCCTGGCTTGCTGTGCTCGGCATAATAAACACAGTGATCTCAATCTATTATTATGCAAAAATTATAATTGCCGTATATACAAACAGAGAAGGGGCCAAGCCAATTAGGCTTGGAACCCTAACATCTATTGCCTTACTTATCTCTATTATAGTTATACTTGTATTCGGTATATATCCTGGCCCGTTATTTAATATTATGCAAGCCGCTGCTCCCTTACTATAAAAATTTAAGGATATTTTGCTGAATAAATATTATGGCTGAGGAAAACAACGAAGATATTGATGCTTATTCTGGTATGATAAGCAGAGAGGCAGCTTCAAACCTTTCAAAACCTAGAAAGATTAAGGTAGAAGACATTTTATCCGGCAATGTTAGAGAGGGAGAACTTGTTGATATAGAAGATTATGTTTACAGGGTATTTAACCCTAGACGTTTTGAGAAAGATGGAAGAGAAAGGCATGTAAGGACTATTATATTAGGTAATGTTGAGAGGAGTGTGAGGGTAACGCTCTGGGACAAATCATCTGCACTTGTTGATATGATTCCTATTGAAAGACAGGATAAAATATACATAAACAATTTGCTTGTAAGAAAAGGCCTTAACGAGCTTGAGCTCTCGAGCAGAGGAAACACCTTCTTTACGCGCATTAGCGCCTCTAATACAGGTATAAGCGACTTCTCTACTCTTACGGCAGGTGAGAATAATATAGATATATTGGCAAAAATTGTTGCAATCGGTCCTGCAAAATACTTTGATGACCAGAATGGCAAGCAGAGGAAGGTCGCAAGATGCACAGTAAGTGATGGATTAGTAAACCTAAGTGCGGCCTTCTGGGATTCGTCATGTGAGTATATAAGCACAGCACATCCCGGAGATTACATAAAGATAGAGTTTGGCTCAGTAAAGGAGAACAATGGATTGGAGATAAACGCCGGAAACTTCTCAAGAGTAGTTGCAAATAAATTGTTTAAAAACAGGATGAAGTGGCTTAAAGACTAACGCTGCCCGTAAGTAGACAAGAAAGAGAGATATTTACCCATAACAATGCTTGGCGCTGATGGTTTTGTCTTCTCTATAAGTGCAGTGAGATCTTCCATGCTTATCTTAACCTCTGCGTGCATAGTAACCGATTTTTCAAGCGCATTCATTTTTGCTTGTCTGCAAAGATTTGCTATATCCGCACCAGTAAAGCCTGGTGTCATGTTGCCAAGTTTTTGAAAATCTATATCCTCTGCCAGTGGTGCTTTCTTAAGATAGAGCTGGAAAAGCTCTGCACGCTGTTCTTCATTAGGTGGTGGCACAAAGATAAGCTTATCGAACCTACCAGACCTAAGAAGTGCTGGATCGAGTGCATCTGGCCTATTTGTTGCGCCCACAAGAACTATGCTTCGTGTTGATTTAATGCCATCAATCTCCTGCAAGAATTCGCCCGTTAGCTCAACACCCAATTCGCTCGCAGCCTCTCTGTTAGGCACAACAGCATCTATCTCGTCTATGAATATTATAGATGGTGTATTTTCTTTAGCCCTGTTGAAGGCTTCTTTTATTGTTATAACTGCTTTATCTAAACCTGTTTTTGCTATCTCTGCACCAGAAAGAAGTATCATATGCACATCACCTATCTCTGAAGCAACTGCACGCATAAGCATTGTTTTGCCTGTGCCTGGCGGGCCGAAGAGAAGAATGCCCCTTATGTTTTCAACATCATACTTCTTTACCAGATCCGGGTGCAATATCGGTATTTCTACCGCTTCGTAGATAGCACGCTTTGCCTCCTCTAGGTCAATAACATCCTCTAGCGAGACCTTTTCCTCTGTTTCCTTCTCTAGCCTTTCTGGGTGAAGCCTTCTTTCATAATCAAGCTTGAATGTTGTATATTCTTCAAGCTGGCTAAGAGAAGTTGAAGGTTTTGTCATCTTTATAACATTTATCAGATCATTCATTGTAATTTCTAGTACTTTGTTCATTGAAGTTGCTTCTTCTGCCACTTCTCTTGCAGCTTCATCACAAACGTTCTTTATGTCTGCACCAGAGTATCTTTCTGTAAGCTCAGCGAGCTTATCATAATCTATATCATTTCCAACAGGCAACTTGCTTAAGTAATATCTAAATATCTCAGCCCTTCCATGCGCGTCAGGAAGCGGCATGTAAATAAGCTTATCGAATCTGCCAGGCCTTAGCAGACTTGGATCAATCAGGTTTGGTACGTTTGTTGCGCCCACTATAACCACATTATCTATCTTTTGGAAACCATCCATCTCGCTAAGAAGGGTTGAAAGTATCTCCTTTCCAGTTTCTGTTGTCTGTAACTCTCTGTTGCCAGCTATGCCGTCGATCTCATCAAAGAAGAGCACACATGGTGCATGCTTCTTAGCAGTTGCAAAGATTCTAGAGATTGCCTGTGCACTTTCGCCGGCATATGGTGATATTATGGATGAAGCCTTAACATAAAAGAAGCCAGCCCTAATCTCGTTTGCTAGCGCGCGCATCATTAGGGTTTTGCCTGTGCCTGGTGGGCCGAAGAGAAGAATGCCTTTAGCGGGCTTTACCCCATATGCTCCTGCGATCTCTCTATGCTCAATAGGCGAGATTATAGCTGTTTTAAGCTCTTCTTTTGTCTCTTCGTAGTCAGCAACATCATCAAGAGTTTCTTTGGAACCACTTGTAAGATCTTCGAATCCCTCTCCGAACTTTGCCCTAAAATCTTGCTTCATTACATCAAGCGCCCTTATTACAGGTATATCGTTAAGCTCGAAGAGAAGGAGTATAAGCGGTGTCATGAGGAAGCCTATGAAAGGATATAGCGAATAAGGCCTATTTGATAGGTATGACAAACCAATATAAGTTATTGGTATTATAATGCTGAATAGGCTTGCAATAGTGCCCTTGTATTTTGACCTGCTACTTATAACATAGTTGCTAATTATAAACACCAATATAACCCAGACAGCGAGCTCAATTAAAACGTTTACAGGCTGTGAAGCTAAAGAGGCTATAGAAAGGGAGAGGGCATCTATTATCCCGCCAGTAACCTTAAAGCTGAAAAACTCGTCCACTGCTTTTGACCATGCAGAGCTAAGGTTGGAAAGAGACGCTACTTGCTTGCTTGGAACAAGATAAGCTGAATAAGCACTGCTCGAAATTATCGAATGTGCAAGTGTTGCATTAAAGGCTATAGCTCCCGTATTCTGCAAGCCAGTAAGCCCAGAAACAATTGCAACAATTAATACCGCAAGCGCCGCACTTATTATGCCTCGTTTTGTGCCCACAATCATTATTGTAAGAACAAAAGCTGGAATTTCTATGAAATATCCTAGGCTTGAAAAAGGAAGCACAGTAAGCATATAGATAAACGTTATCGTCCTGTAATGCTTAAAGCCAAAAAGGAAGGCAGTACCCATAAATAGCACAAATAGCCAAGCAAGAAGCGGGGTTTGGTATATAAACATAGGCAAAGATTCAAAGAAAAGGGCCATTAGCCCTATTAATGGATGAATCATTGTTAGTATAAAGGTTAGAATAAGAAGAACCATTATTATTGGAAGGGGCAAGAAAGGCGCTGCAAAAGAGATGCTTGCAAGTGCAAATGAAGTAGCAAGAGCATCTGGGAAATTTTTATGTGATGCAAACTGCCTTAAAAGGTCCTTTAACCAATAGATATAAAGAGGGGCTTTTCTTTTAACCACAATCTTTCTTTTTTTAGCAGATTTTTTAGTGCTCAAATTCTGCCTGGCTTTAGGGTTTGCCGCCTTGGATTCTCCACGCTGAATGTTCGGCATAATTTTTATAGCTATCTATAGATATATTAATATTAGTTTTTACCCGTTGTAGCTCAATGGCTAGAGCGGCCGGCTGTAGTTTGACACCTTTTGTTTGTCAAAAGGATACCGGCAGGTTGGGTGTTCGACTCACCCCAACGGGAAATAATGCTTGCCTATAAACAGCATTTCGCTAGAATCCATATAAACAAAACATTGACTCATAAGGTGTGCATGTGGAAAGCTGCATCTTTTGCAAAATAGTTGAAGGGAAGGAAAGTTCATTCAAAATATACGAAGATAAAAACTATATCGCAATACTTGATCTTTTTCCCAACATAATGGGCCAAACGCTTGTAATACCTAAAGAGCATATAGACAGCTATGCATTTGATCTGCAAGAAAAAGAACTCTGCAAGCTTATGAAAGCAACTAAAAAAGTAGCGAAGATGCTTGAGAAAGGGCTAAAAGTAAAAAGAGTACATATGGTTATGGAAGGCACTGCTATAAACCATTTGCATGTAAAGTTGTATCCAGCAATAGGCATGAAGAGCAAGAACGAGAAGCGTATTGCTGATGATCATATATATTTTGATGAATATAAGGGTTATATCACAACCCTTTTAGGACCAAAAGCAAATGAAAAAGATTTAAAAGAAGTACAAAACAAAATACTCAATGCTAATAAGTAAATTTGTTAAGCCTCGGTAGTGTAGTGGTCTAGCATACGAGCCTGTCACGCTTGTGACCCGGGTTCGAATCCCGGCCGAGGCGAGTCTATAAGAGGTTCGACGCCTTTCAATAAACTTTTTAATACCCTTTGTCTATTTGCAAAGCTAAAAGCAGTATTATTTGCATTTAAATGCAGTTTGTAGCCAAACATATTCAGTCTTATCCTCCAGAACACATAGCAGGAAGCCCACGAATTTATTCGTGGAAATGCTGGATTGTATTGCGTTTATTTTTTGAAGAAAAAGAATATTAATTTGTTTGTGGTTATAGGTCTGAATTGTTTCATGCTTCACCATTTCAAATCGCGTAACCATGCAAAAAGAGTTTAAAAACAAAGATATTGAATCGTTGATAGTTGAAGAATTTAGTAGATGCAAGGATTTCGCTGTAAATGTAATGAAATATAAAACAATCGAAGACGTAGGACTTGCAATTGTTTATTATGACGAAATCATGTCAAAATATAATGTAGAGGGATGGGCAGACCTTGAAAACAAGACAGTTAACATTTCTGTTCCGGACATATCAACAGATGAAATATTTTATATAGATTATCTAATCGGCCATGAGCTAGGGCATATAATCGCTGATGTTATGGGTGTGGATGGAATCACAGAAGGAATCGCAGAAGTTGTTGGAGCGTATATCGCTCATTCTTTATCTGGTAGCAAGTCTTTAAAGGAAGATATAATAAAAACTCTTGACGTTTTTTTAGCTAACGAGAAGTATGATCAAGAAGCAAAAGATGATGTGATTGAAGCCAAGAAGGAGTTAGTTGCATACGATAAAGATGATATTGAAGAGTTCATCAAGAGGCTTATTACTAAAAAACAATTAAAAGAAATAAAAAGAGAATAATGCGCGGCCAGCTTAGCGACCTTACAATACCAAAAAGGCTCAGATTATATCATTTACTTTAACTACCTCTTTTTTGCGGTTTCTTTTTTAAATTTTAAAATACTTAAGTTGCTTGAAAACATGTATTCAGATACGAGATCACTTATAGTAAACGATGTGATGAGCAGACCTGTGATTACCGCTAGAGGGAAGGATAGTATAAAGAGCATTGCTCAGAAGATGAACAAGTATGGTGTTAATTCTGTTGTAATAGTTGACGAGAAGAATGTGCCTGTTGGCATAGTCACAGAAGGCGACATTATAAGAAGGCTGCTCTCAAAGAAGAGGAACCTGCTTTTTGCAAAAGCTTCTCATGTTATGAGCAAGCCTGTTGTTACAATTAAGAGAGACCTTTCTCTAGAAGATGCTGCGCGAACGATGGTAAATAAAAAGATAAAGAAGCTATGCGTAGTAGATGATAACGGCTCTCTTATAGGCATAATAAGCGAAGGAGATATAGTAAAAAACGCAAGCCATCTTATAGATGTGCTTAAAGAAATTATAGAAACAGGTTACAGGAAAGAAGAAGTTTAATTATGCAACATCTATGCTGTCTTCTGGGTAGCCAAGCTTTATCAACGCTTTTTTAACCTCGTCTTTGTGCATGCCTTGAAGTTCTATAACACCATTTTTGTATGTGCCGCCACATGCGAGCATGCTCTTTAGTGCTTTGGCCACTTTTTCAAGCTCTTCGCCTGTTAAGCCTTCTACTATTGTCATATATTTTTGGAACTTCTTCTTCTCTACATATACCTTTATGTTCTTGGAGGTTTCCCTTTCTAGTATGTCACATACACAAAGTTCTTTTGGCAAACCGCACTTTGGACAAATTTCAGACATTAGAGCTTCACACCCCTCTCTCTTAGTAGAGTTAAAATTTGAGCAACAGTTCTTCTTAACTCCCTTACCTTTACCTTCTTACTTGAAACGCCTGTAGAAGCTATTCTTCTCTTCTCTATGCTAAGGTCTAGCCTTACCTCATCAAGCTTCGCCTTTAGTGCGTCGTTAGACAAAGACCTTAATTCTTTAATTTTCATAAATATCACTTCGCTTCAGCGATACTCTTTGGGAGTGCAACCTCTTTAATTTCCCTATCTGGAAATACTGTTCCGGGCTGTACTATTCTCACTGTAATACCAATAGCGCCATATTTTGGATAAGCTGTAAGGTGAACCTCATCGACAAGATTCCTAACGGCGCCAGCCTTTGGCATGTAGCCGTGCCTCACCTTTATTGTTCTTGCCTTTGCGCCCTTTGCGGCAAGCTTGCCACTTGCTATAAGCTCAGCCCCAAGTGCACCTTCAGCAATGATGTCTCTCAAAACAGAATGTAGCAGGCTTCTAGGATTTGCACCTCGCTCAAGTGAATTTGCAATATATCTAGCAATTATCCTAGGTTCAAGCTTAGGGTTCTTTACTTCAGCAACACTTATCTGAGGATTTTGTATATGGAACCTGTTCTTTATCTCCTCTGTAAGTGCATTTATCGTTTGGCCGCCACTTCCTATTACCCTACCAGGATTTGTAACATAAACTGTTATTCTTGTAATCACTGGCGTTTTCTGTATCTCAACCCTTGAAAAGCCAGCCTTGCTTAAACTCTTCTCCAAATACTTAGAGATTCTAAGCTTGACTAATGCATCTGATATAAATTTTCTTTCCACGACCATCACTTCACCGCTTTATCACTTTCTTTTATCTTTTGTTCAGCTGCCCCTTTCTCAGCCGCCTCTTTCTTAGCTCCCTTTTTCTGCATTTCCTTAGTCTCTTTTTCTTCGTTTCTTTTTTCTTTGCTTTCCTTCTTTCCTTTCTCGCCTTTTTCCTTTGCCTCTTTTTTGCTTAGCATATTCTCAAGCTCTTTCTTCTTTATAAAATACTTCATGTTCTTTGTAAGCCAGGCTTCATCCTTGCTTGCTAAGCCTATTTCAACTTTTGCGTATTCAAGATCGCTATGCATAATCGAAGACCTTCCATACATGCCCCTTCCCCATGCCAAAGTGCCTCTAGAAGGATATCTTCTAAGAATCCTTGTCTTGTTCGCTGCTGCATGAACTATATATAAGTCTTCTCCAGACAAGCCTTTATTGTCTGCATTAGCTATCGCGTTTATAAGTGCTAGCCTTACCTCTTTTGCTGCTAGTATAGGATATGCACCCTTTATACCGCCAAGCTCGTGCCTTGCGCCCATGTGCTTATTGTGTTTTTTATACTCTATAGGCATTTCCATTGCTATGAGCTTGTCAAGCTTATCAAGTGCAGCGCCTGCATTCATGTATCTTATTGCGTCGCACACCGCAGCAAGATCCTTATAGCTAGCATTAATATCGTATCTTTGTGCAAGAACGATGTTTTCTGCGTTTTTAATATTGAAAGAATATCTCATCACTTCACCGCTAGGAACTTACTTCCACGTGTAGCTCTTATACCTGGTGCAGAGTGAATGACACGTTTTGTTGTAAATATAAACTCACCAAGCCTATGGCCAAGCATCTCAGGCGTTATATAAAGTTCCTGAAACTCCTTGCCATTGAACACTGCAAACTTCTTCCCGACCCATGTAGGAAGTATAACTGCGCTTCTAACGTGGGTTCTTATTATTTTATTTCCACCTTTCTTTTCAAGCTTCTCTACTTTTTTCATGAGCTGCTTTTCCCTTATACCCATTCTCATAAGAGCTCTTCTCTGCCTCGATTTAAGTAGTTTTGCAAAATCATTAAGGCTCATGTTTTTGAGCTCTTCTAATGTCTTTCCTCTAAATGTAAAAACCCTAGCCATTTTAACCCCTCTTTCTTCTTCCTACACGTCTTGCGGCAATGTGGCCAACCTTTGCACCTGGTGGTGCGCCTCTTGCTACCATGCTCGATGCACCCTTGTGGTGCTGCTTGCCACCGAATGGGTGGTCAACAGGATTCATCTTTACTCCCCTATTGACTGGCCATTTTGCATTAATCGCATGTTTAATATAATGATTCTTTCCTGCCTTCATTATTGGCTGCATCTCCATGCCACCGCCTGCTACTGTTCCTATCTCTGCCCTGCAGTTTGCATCAAGCTCTATGGTTCTTTTTGAAGGAAGCCATACGCTAGCCTTATCGCCTGCGTGAGAGACAAGGGTAGCATAGGCACCAGCAGCCCTTACAAGCTTGCCTCCATCACCAGGTACCGATTCTATATTATAGATAGGCATGCCATCTGGTATTTTTGAAAGTGGTAATATGCTGCCAAGAGAGATATGTGCTTCAGGGCCTTCCTCTATCTTATCCCCTATTTTTATGCCTTCAGGCGCTATAAGTATTGACTCTGAATTATCTTCATATCTTATTCTCATAAGTGGAGCAGTATGGCCTGGATCATCTATAAATTCAACTACCTCACCAACAGCTTTATTAGCTACGCTAGGCCTAAAAGCAACATCAGCCTTAAACGTGTTTGGCGGCTTTCTATATGCATTACTTCCTTTTCCACGCCTTTGCTGCTTTAATCTCTTACCCAATCTTTCACCTTCATATCAGCTTCAATTTCAATGCTATATCGCTAGCCTTATATTGTGGAGTTAGCTTAATATAAGCCTTCTTCTTATTTGAAGGCTCTCTTATTGTTGAAACACTTGCTACCTTAACGTTAAACTTTTTTTCAAATTCTTCTTTTATCTCTTTTTTAGTCGCACTCATGCTAACAACATATGTTATAATGTTATCTCTTTCAATCATATTTATTGCTTTTTCTGTGGCTATTGGGTATATAAGAGTTGTCATCTTACCACTTGCTTTATCTTAAGCTTATTCAACTCGTTTTCTAGATTCTTAACCGCAGATTCGCTCCATATAACTACCCTAGGTATAGCTCCAGGTGCAAGAAGCCCAATATTTAGATCTGAGAGCTTTGTATATGCAACTCCTGGTATATTCCTACTTGCTAAGCCTACACCATTATCATTAAGTGTTACTATAAGAATGCTCTTTCTAAACTTCCTTACCCTTGAGTTTCTTCTTAGCCCCTTCTTTATTCTTGGCTTATGTGATCTTTCTAGTTCTTCACCTAAGCCGAGCTTCTCTAATATGTTTATAAGCTCCTTTGACTTCTTTATGCTTTCTATCTTATCATCAACAACGAATGGAATGTTTTTATTTACCTTATGCACTTTGCCTACAACTTCCTTATTTGCTGAGCCGCCTATTGCTGAAGCAATAGCCTTTCTATACTCTTTCAGATTTATAAGCTCAACAAGCTTCTTCTCTATCTTATGCGGATGAGCACGCCTTCCCTTTACAGCAGAAGGTATCCTTCTAACATCGCCCATTGCACCTCCGCCAAGCTTTTGCCTAGGTCTTATTGCTATACCCATATGCCTGCCAGACCTATATGCGCCCATTCTGCCAACATATACTGCCGTTGTCTGAAGGCCGGCAAGCAAGTAATGCCCTTGTGGCTGGTACTTTAAGCTCTGCTCAGCCAGAAGAGCCCTTCTTACAAGATCTATTCTAAACGGTGTGCTAAATATGCCTGGCAATGCAATCTTTCCAGAAATTTCGCCATTAAGTGAATAAATATTAGCTTCCATGCTTAAGCACCTTGCTTAGAGGCTGTTGAGATATATATAAGCTTTGGTTCTTTTGGCTCCTTAGCTTTTGCGCGCAGCGCCTTTCTTATTCTTACAAGCCTTTTTGCAGGCCCTGGAATAGAGCCATCAACAATTATAAACTCATTCTTTACTATACCATAGTTTAAAAATCCACCTTTCACGTTTACTGTTTTAGCCTCTTCAGGGCTACCTAGCTTCAACACACGTTTGTTTAATTCTGTCCTATAATTGTAGCCCATGTGCCCTGCGTGTGGTACTGTATACATAACTTTTGGTGGATGCCAAGGACCAAGCGTACCGATATGCCTAACCTTTCCTGTTGCCTTCCTTACTTGCCTTGCTACGCCAAATCTCTTTATTACGCCAGCCCACCCCTTTCCCTTTGTAATAGAGGTAACATCTATATATTCGCCATCCTTAAGTACATCTTTTGCTTTTATCTCTTTTCCTATATTCTGCATTATGAATTCAAGCTTCTTTTCTAAAGAATCGCCACCTATTGGAACCTCAAACCTTGATATCTTCTTCTTACCGAATCCCAAGTTTGACGGATCAGCAAAAAGTAAGGCGGTAATGTCAGAATACTTTGAAAGCTCTTTCTTCACCTCTTCCAACTTTTCAGCTTGATTTTTAATGTTTTTAATGCCAATCTTACTTGCAAGCTCTTTTGAATAAAATTCTGTTGCTGGCTCTTTGTATTCTTCTTTTTTGTAAAGCCTTGCACCATAAAGATATATTTTTGGCAATTCTAGTACAGTCGCTGCCCTTACCACCTCGCTTCCTTTAGATGGTGACTCAGTATCATCGATCATACCTATGTGAGTCATTCCTACTTTATAAGCAACCAAACCGAGGAGCAAAGGCTCGGCTATCTTTGGCCAGCTCCTTATCCTTGGTAGCTGGCGTTTCGCCCTTCTATGAGGCCAGAATTCTAGAGAACCTCTTCTCATTTGTACACCTTTAAAATAAAGGGAAGAAAACTTATGAGAGATTATATTCGATCATATTTATATTATTATCGCTAAAACATTTTTTAGTGGAATTTTTCTACTCTATCTCATCTACAGAGCTTATCACTCGCATCTGCTTAATCGTGCTACTTAAAGAAGCGATGAGCGCCACTGGGTCGTTCGCTTCTATATCTACTCTTATTTTTCCTCCTTCTTCTTTTATTTTTAACTTACTTCTTTTATATTCTTTTGGTATATCCATTAACTTAATGTAATCCTTCGCTTTTTCTCCCAATTCAATTATTAGCTGAGCTTTTATTGTAACACCTTTAACTAGTATTCTTAAGCTACTTGTCTATTATAAACTTATCGCCGTATTCTTTCCACGGCTCTTTAAATCCGATTTCGCCTTCTTTATAAACATCTAAAGCATCAACACTTGCAAGGGAGCCTTCCGCAAACCTTACCTCTTCTATAAAATTGCTTAGATTGCCTTCATCGCCCTCTGCAAAAATTTCTACTGAGCCATCTGGAAGATTTCTTACAAGGCCTTTAATATTATTCTTTAATGCTCTGCCCCTAACAAAATATCTGAATCCTACACCCTGGACTATGCCTTTTGCTATAAGCCTTACCTTCATTTTTAGCCCCTGACGTTTGCTCTAATGCTGGGCCTGTTTTTATTAGTACCAAAGCCTTTGTGCAATAAGCCACGGTGTTTTCTACCTGAACTTGTCAAACCTCTGTAAACACGACCTTTTTGCTTTATTATGTTTTTATATTCCTTATCTTTTTGGATTGAAGGGCTGGATCTATCCAATAATATGACCTCATAAAACATATAGTTGCCATCCTCGCCTACATAATAAGAATTAAGCACCTCTGCGTTAGAGAATTTCCTGTTTGCCCTTTCCTCTGCCACACTTTGGTATGATTTTCTATATGCAAAAAATCTTGCACTTTTCGAAGGCTTTCTACCACCCATTGGCTTCTGCCTTTTCCTTAAGCCTTTTCTTACTCTAACTCTAGCAACTATAACGCCTTGCTTCGCCTTGTAGCCGAGCTCTCTAGCTCTTGCCAAATTAGTTGGTCGCTCTATTCTTACTACACTCTCATCTTTCCTCCAATCTGCTAAGCGCTCTCTAAGAAGTGGACTTCGTTCCTTGTATTCTTGCTGGAATGTGGCTTTCATATATTTTGCAATTCCCATCTTAAACACCAGAAATTAGGAATAAGTAGTATTTTATTTTAAGAGAAAATATTTAACTCTTCCCCTCTTGGTGTTGTCCAATAATTAGTCATTAATAAACATAGTCACCTTAAATCAGGTGTATATAAGGATTTTATGTCTTTTGAAATATTGGAACAAAAGAAAAGCCGATATTTATTAGTCAACACCAAGATAAGAATATTCTCATAAATTATTATTAAGCCCAAAGTTGCTATTTTTTGCATATATTAAGCCAATATACCTATTACTATGTTCTGCTTCTATGGTATAGTAATATTTAGGCAGACTATATTTAACTTTAAATCCTGCTTGTTCTAATCTCTCTACAAGATTTCTGTAGCCATAATGATATTCCACTATAATCTGATCAAATGCAATTAAAGCTTCATCGCTCGCATTTAATATCAAATCATACTCGCAACCTTCACAGTCTACTTTCAGTGCTGCGTGTTTTAGGTTAAATCTTTTTACAATTTCATCCAGGTTTTCTATTTTTATTTTCTTGCCTTCTTTGAAGTTTTTAAGATCTGTCCCGATTGTATTCCTATAGTTCTCCTTTATAGTTACAACCCCACTTTTGCCGCAGCCTTCATTGAATAGAGTAATCTTATCTTCAAGGTGGTTTAGCTTGATGTTCTTCTTTGCAACATTGTATGAGTAAGGATAAGGTTCAAAAGCACACACATGCCTTGCGCCTCTAAGTGCAAAATATATCGCACTATCCCCAATGCTTGCACCCACATCTACTATATCCTTTCCCTTTACATCAAGCCATTTATACTGCCCCTCTATGAAATTTTCATTTATAAGGATGATACTATTACTTAGTTGCTCTTTCGTATCGTAATAGAAATAAATTTTTTTATTTTGCTGCTCTAATTCAATATTATTGCCTTTGATTTCATAATGTATGTTTTTAACTATTTTAAGAAGTTCTTTTTGTTCTAACTTAAGAAGTTCTCTTTGCCCTAACTTCTGGTTCCAAAAATCAGAATACGCAGCTCGGTTTTCAAAATAAACAGTTTCTCCATCTCTAAACTTTATCGTTAAAGTTTTCTTTAAACCTATCTCAAACAATGCGACACCTATCCAATTTTTTGCAATTTTTCTAATAGATAGAAACCAATCTGTTTTGCTATTTATCTTAGCAGTGAGATAAGCAAAAGCAGACATATTCTTTCTCGTATCAAAATCAAGTTTCAATTTAGCACCATTTATATTGTGTTTTATTTTTATTTTGTCAGATTAATTTGGATTTTTATCTTTATAAACCTATCAAAACAAAAGAAATGAAGGAAGAGGAGTTGATGTTAAAGGCACTCGTTTATAATAAATATATTGTATAACCAAAAACGCAAGCTTAGTGCAAACTATGTTTGTTAATGCATAATTATTAGACAACACCCATCTCTTAATAGCTATGCCACAACATCTAAAACTTGTGCAAATCCCTTCAGATAATAGTATATTGCAACGTATGATGGCAGGTACTCTTCTACATTATCAAATGGACCATAAACGCTGTTAGCCATCATCATTGCCGGTGCTTTCTCTATTTTTACCTTCATTTCTCCTTTCTTAAAGGCTATTGCATCGTTTAATGGATTAAACTTTTCCAGTTCTGAAAATGAGAGCTTTTTTGCTATTAAACCTGTGCTTCCGTGAATTGTATTGGGAAGCCTTATCACATGCGTAGTGTTGATTGTAACATTCTTATCTATAACGTCACTCTGCTTTATCACTTGTTTTTTAAGTATGTTCTCCCAGAATTCTTTTTTCTTCTTTATGTAAATCATATCCCAATTTCCATTCTTTATGCCCATCTCAACAAGTGCCTTTTTCTGATAAAGATTTTTTGCAACGCGCCTCTCTATGCCAAGCGCAATCAATGCATCTACCCCGCTTTCTAGCGTTTTTATAAAGTTTCTGGCGATCTTGCCACCCCAGCCTGGATCTGTAGGCTTAGGACCTAGCAAAACACCTTTCTGGCTCATAGTTGGAAAGATTTCGTTGAAGTCAAGCCCATTTCCAGAGATATAATCGGTTATCTCTTTTCGAGCATCATCTTTAAGGCTGAGGATATCTTTTGAAATTACATGTATATGATAGCCTCTGTTGCCACTAAAATTTATCTCTATTTCATCTTTCTTGAATCCAAAGTCAGGAATGAGAAAATCCTCTATAAGCTTAAAAACTTCATTTTTTGCAACACCAAGGCAGTCTTTACATACGAATTCTTTGCCGTGCAGTTTTTGACATGGAAGATCCATATCAGTTATATCTATATCAAAAGCGAGCTCAGCCCCTATTAGCTCTTTTCTTTCCATCGGCCTAGCATCTGGAAATCTGTAAAGTGCTGGGGAATAATGCATATGCATTGGTGCTTTTTCTATTGCAAATGCCTTTAGCTCTGCTTCATTCTTGAAGGAAAGGTGACGCTGCACTATCTTTTGTTCGAAATCACCATATGCAAACTCTCTCTTTTCTATGTTTGTGGGTGCTATCTCTGCATTCCTATAGTATTCTCTTACCTGGCTGAGGATAAATTCCTTAACATCCATATGCCCACATTCAAATTTCGTCAATTATAAATATCCCTAAAAACCTTTTAAATCATGGTATTTTTAATAATAAAGCATGCGCAACGGCAGATATGTTGTAGGTATAGACTTTGACGGTACGCTTACTGACCTAGACGGTGTGTTCAAGAAGCACTTTCCGATAAAAGGACCTATAGCTGAAATTATTGAAAATATTGCGTTTTTTGTGGCCGATGTACTAGGGCTTGGCCAGCACTTCTCCAAAAAGATACTAGATGATGGGATACAGCTTAATGAAGGCTTAAAGGAGCTTATAAAAGAGCTTCAAGAAAACGATGTGGATGTAGTAGTTGTAACAGCAAACAAGAATATAAAAGAAATAAAGGAGATTCTTGCAAAGAACGGACTTGAGCTTGAGGTTTTATATTCAAAGCGCGGTGGAAAGAATGGATTCAAGTTTATAGATATTTTACTTGACGATAGCTATAGCGAAATAAACAAGAAGGTTCTATGGGAAGGAAGGCATAATTCTATACTCGCGCGCTTGCTCAAACTTGCTGGGAGAGATGTTGCCGCAT